>ERZ773075.183-NODE-183-length-53885-cov-7.5836_pt1 | contig 53885 bp, 55 predicted proteins | sample MGYA00580614_ERZ773075 | MGnify/ENA primary metagenome ERZ773075 (study PRJEB29015, sample SAMEA2738021) | human oral metagenome | biome: human oral; feature: human-associated habitat; material: dental | place: China | collected 2043 ...
CATGGCCGGGGCGGTCTTGCACGAAGGTAATCAAATCTTCGTAGCGCGCCACACCGGCCGGTTTTTCAGGAACGAGTTCTTCCAGCAGGGCGCAGATGGTTTTAACCACTTCGATATTGGCTTTTTCATTGTGCCCGCCGATATTGTAGGTTTCGCCGACGACGCCTTCGGTAACAACCTGATACAGCGCGCGGGCGTGGTCTTCGACAAACAGCCAGTCGCGGATTTGCATTCCGTCGCCATACACGGGCAGCGGTTTGCCGTCGAGCGCGTTCAAAATCATCAGCGGGATGAGTTTTTCAGGGAAGTGATAAGGGCCGTAGTTGTTTGAACAGTTGGTTACGATGGTCGGCAGACCGTAGGTGCGCAGCCATGCACGCACGAGATGGTCGCTGGAAGCCTTGGAAGCGGAGTAGGGGCTGGACGGGGCGTAGGGCGTAGTTTCGGTAAACAAATCGTTCGTGCCGTGCAAATCGCCGTAGACTTCATCGGTGGAAATATGGTGGAAACGGAACGCCGCCTGTTTTTCAGACGACATTTGCTGCCAATAGGCACGCGCAGCTTCAAGCAGGTTGAACGTGCCGACGATATTAGTTTGGATAAACTCGCCTGCTGAATCGATAGAGCGGTCGACATGACTTTCCGCCGCCAAGTGCATGACGGCATCGGGCCGGTGTTGGGCAAACACGCGGTCAAGTTCGGCACGATCGCAAATATCCACCTGCTCAAACGTGTAACGCGGGCTGTCGGCTACGTCGGTCAGCGACTCGAGATTGCCTGCGTAAGTTAACTTGTCGAGATTGATGACGGAATCTTGGGTATTTTGGATGATGTGGCGGACCACTGCCGAGCCAATAAAGCCCGCGCCGCCGGTAACGAGGATTTTTTTCATGCTGGTATGGTATATAACCTAAAGAAATAAGCTTAGACGGAACTATACTATCAGATAGATAACGCGGCAAATAATAAGGAGGCCGTCTGAAAATGTTTTCAGACGGCCTTTCGGGTGTTTTTGCGTGTACTGTCGGCTGAATGCGGTGCCCGCCCGTATGGATATTGTCAGAAATAATTTTGAAAATCCGGTACGGCGCAGGCCTGCTAAAACAACAGCATTCCAACGCGGCGGATTCTTTCTTCGTCTCCCAATACGCCGGCACTTTGCAGCAACTTCAGATAGGCTTGGATGTAGGTGTATTTCGCCTCGGCCAGTTTTTGTTCGGCATCGGCTTTTTCCTGCTGCGCCTGAGTTTCTTCCAGATTATTCCTGACGCCTACCTGACGCCCCAACAAAGTGGCTTCCAGTTTGGCTTGGTTACTTTCCAACAGGCGCTGCTGGGCAAGCGTTTGGATTTTGCTGCTGCGGGTAGTTTGATAAGCCTGCCTTACTTCGAGTTGCACTTTCCTTTCGGTAGCGGTCAGCAAATCTTTGTTTTGCATTTCGCGGGCGACGGCTTCGCGGATTTGGCTGGAAATTTTACCTCCGGTGAACAGCGGCACCCTGAGCTGAACATTAAACATACCGCCTTTGCTGCGGTAAGTCAGGTCGGAGCTGCCTCCGTAATATTCTTGACGGTAGGTGCTGTGGTCGTCTTGATAACCGCCGTTGACGGTGAGGGTGGGCAGGCGGCTGCCTTTGGCGGCTTTTACCGCTTGTGTGGCGTTTTCCAGCGTTTTGCGCTGCAACTGCCATTCGGGGTTGTGCTGTTCGGCCAAAGCCTGCCATTCCTGTTCTTGCGACTCTCCAAGAAAATCGGCTAGATTTTTATCGCTTTTCACCGGACTGATTTGGCTGGGGTCCAGTCCGGTCAGGTTGGCCAGCGTATTTTCCGCCACCTGTAATTGGGCGAGCGTACTGATTTCCTTTGCCAGAGCGGCATCGTAGCCGGATTTGGCTTCGTTAGTATCCAAAATAGTGGCCGCACCTTGTTTGAACATTTCTTGGGCACGCTGAAGCTGTCGGGCATAGGCGCTTTTTTCTTCGGTTATTGCGGCGAGTTTGTCCTTGTTCAGCAAAATGTCGAAGTAAGCCTTTGCTACATTTATCCTTAGTTCGTCTTCGCTGCCGTATAGACGTGCATCTGCCATTTCCGCATTAATTTTACCCTGCTTATATTGGGCAAACAGGCTTCTGTCGAATAAGACCTGCGTTGCCTGTACATTCCAGCCGCGGCTTTGGGTGTTGGAGGAAAGAGAATAAGGCTGTTTTTGGTAAGTGGCGTTGGCATTGACTTGAGGCAGCAACTCGGCCCGTGCCTGATTCTTTTTTTCCGATTCTGCATCACGTTCATGTTTTGCAGCTGAAAAATCGGCGGAATAACCTAAAGCCGCCTGCCAGGCATCTATTAAGGTAAAACTATTGGCAATGGTAGGGAGGATGGAAAAGAGCGAAAAAAACAACGGCAGTTTTTTCAATTTCGGCATGGTGGATAATGATTATGAAATAATGATGAAAACTTAGAGTCCCCTTTTTCGGATTAGTTTAATTTTTTTGAAAATAACCCGAATAGAATAAATGCCTTACTTAATCATACATACCTTAATTATCTATATAAAATTTTACTGATAATTATTTTTGTAATTTTAAATTTACATCCATAGAGAATTTCCCGTTTGTCGTAGCTACCGTTATATTGGTGTTTTTATGAGGTAAGTATTTTATTTAAAAGGGTAAGTATACTGATATATGTTTTTGAAGTATAAAAATACTGATTTATTTTTTCGGAAAAATAACGGAATCAAACGAACAAAGTCGGTAATTTCTACTCACAAAAGTACAGAACCCAAAAGTAGGGTGATGAACCATCTTTAACCTAGAACTTGTGTATAGGAGCTTATGATGAAAACTTTGAATCAAAAAGAATTGGAACAGGTTGCCGGCGGCTATCGTTGGAGCGATTTCCGTAAAGACTGGAAAGATTTTTGGAAAGAAATGGGCAAAGGTTTTTCTAAAGCAGGCGACGACATCAGTGACGCTTGGAAAAAAGCACGGGATGCAGTCCATGACAATTAAACCAAATCGGTTTAATTGATGAAAATATTATTGTTGTGAAAACCTTGAGGATTTGATAGAGGCTGTGTGGCAGAAGGCGAATTGTGTGTCCGTAGCAACAGGTTTCTTCATATATTTATTGCACAACGTAATATTTTTTGGCGGCGGGCGAGGACGCTTGCCGCCTTATCTTTATTTATATTTGGTGGCGGCTTTCAGTAAAAAAGCCGACTTAAGTTACAGAAGGAGTAAAAACAATGAAAGAATTGAATATGCAAGAAATTGAGCGCGTGGGTGGTGGTTTTGGAGAAGGTGGATGTACGACTATTCCGTTACCCAGATTTTTTTGGCGTTGGTAACAGGGTTCTGTGAATCCAATGGATGTTTAGAGAAGCGATAGGAAGTTTTTTATGCAAACACCCAAACTGTCCGAGATAGAAAAAAGTTACAGGCGGATTTTCCCTGTTTGAGATCAAAGCAGGGAAGTCAATCGTTGATGTCGGTTTCGAACCGTAATCGGATTATCGTACTCTCTAGAAAAGGAGAGGTTCATTGTTTGGGTGGATCTATTCCGATTCCGATGGAAATTTGTGTGAATGACAGCAGGCCGTCTGAAAAATCCTATAGAGCAGGATAGACAGACGGTTCATATATCTGAGTAATGTTAAAGGAGTGAAAATGAAAGAATTGAACATTTCCGAGCAGCACTATATCTCCGGTGGCGGAGTAGTGTTTTTCCGTAGTACTGACGACGGCAGTGTGGCAGGCGAACCCAACAAGCATGATTTGGCAGAAGGCCGGGTTAGACTTTCCACGCCAACCAGCGGCAGCAATGTAACAACTTTAGCGTTCAAACATACCCGCTATTGATCCGTAGCAGGTTGAGGTTTTGATTCGGATGGCAGACGGTTTGGCAAATGAGGAAATCATGAAAAACAATGATGATGTACGGGATAAAGTGATAAATAAAGTAGTATACGTACCGAAAAGAAATCATCATGGGGATGATGATTGTTGGTTTTTTTTGTAGGAATCTCGTTATTGGGTGGCAGCTCTTGGAATAGATTGTAGGGTGTGGAGGCTGAGGGGCCAGTAGAGATTTTAAGAAAACGAGAGAGTATAGTATGGTTTTGTACCGTAATATAATGAAAATTCTAGGAACGTTGATGAATGCCGCCATCATTTCTGTACGGGAGAGGATTCAGATTTGGTTTATTAAATGGAATATAGTGATTTCTGTGTCGAAAAATAAATCCACCTGTGTAGAAGTGGCAGATATTTGATATAAATTAAGTCTAGGCCATCTGAAATTTTCAGATGGCTTTTATATATTTATTTTTATAATCATTTGAAATATCTATGATAATTTGAAAATGGGGTGAATAAAAATTAAATAAAACTTTCAAAAAAATACAGTTTTGAATGGAACGAAAAATGGATTTTTTAGTCAGACTTAACAAGTTCTCTAAAATTTGAGGGCTTGAATTTTTTTTTTATTACTTGTTAAGATAGGAGTAGCATTATGCAGACTTTGACTATGAATGAATTGGATTTGGTTGCTGGTGGTGCATGGAATTGGGGTGATTTTGCAAAATCAACCGTTGGTGGTGCTGTAGGTGGTGCTGCTGGTGGTGCCGTTACTGGATCGTTTGCTGGTGGTGTCGGAGCTTTGCCAGGTGCAGGAATAGGTGCTCTTGGCGGTGCTGCGGCTGGTGCGGCAACTTATCTTGCTACCGGATGGTGGTAAATAACTAATTGGATATGCTGGTGCAGTGCTTTGCGTTATACCAGCATATCCATTAGCTTAATGTAGAAAGGAAAGTCTATGAAAAATTTTGCTATGTACGCTGTGTTTTTTATAATTTCATCGCTTGTGCTCTATTTATTTAGAATGGATTGGGCTCAAATTTTAATTACGTCAGTAATATCAACAATTGTATATGCAATTTTAACTAAGAAGTTTTTAAAAAAAAATAATCATATTGAAAATCAAGGAAATTTCTAATTTGTTCTATGTTGAAGGTAAAAATATATAAATAGAGATGAATTCTATTTATATAGAATATTAGGAGAGGGTATTGTTCTTGAAGAGTATAGTTATAGAGCCAGGCTTTGGTTTCTAATTTTATTTTATACTAGTTGATAGATTATCTATTTAATTTAAAAAGGCTGTCTAAAAAGTTTCTAGGCAGTCTTGCTTTACTTTTTATTCAATGGAAATTCGCTGAGATGAATCTAAAGTTCCTAAAAAAATCCTCTTGGAAACTCCTGCTGATCCAAGCAGCCATCTATTTCATTTTTGTCTTTGTTGCTACTTATTTCCTAATTTATCCCGATGGTAATTTGAAAAGAACGTTATTTCTCACATTAATGGCAACGGCACTTTATACGTTGTTTATGTATTTCGGTAATCGTTTTCTATCGAAACGTGGCAAAGAATAACTTGTTACCTGCATATTTTTATTTTTGTATCAATGTCTTATCAAAAAAATCGGAACTGTCTGCCGTATCCGCTGTCCTCTTTGGGGTGGTTCCTGATTTCTGAAAATTCCTGATTGATTAAATTGATTAACAAATGGCCGATAACAACAATAGTTTTTTCCGCCCTGAAATTTTCGAGGCGAAGAAGAATAAGTGGACGGGGCATGTGGTGTTGTCCCGGCCGTTTTCTTTTGTGTTTTTGACCTGCTGCGCGGCGGCGGGGGCGTTTACTTTGATTATTTTTGCCTTTTTCGGCAGTTACACGCGCAAAACTACGGTGGAAGGGCAGCTTTTGCCTGTATCCGGTTTGGTGCGGGTATATGCGCCTGATACGGGTGTAGTAACCTCGAAAAAAGTGGCTGACGGTGATTATGTGCAACAGGGAGACGAGCTGCTGACGATTTCTATGCCGCGATATAGCGGTGGCGGCGATGTGCGGGCCAAGTTGGTTAAAGAGGCCGAGATGAAGAAAGACATGCTGTTGCAAGAAATCGAACGGCAGAAAAAAGTTCAGCAGGGAGAAGAACGTACTTTAACCGATACGGTGGCCAAATTGGAAAACCAACTGTCCGATATACGCAGTCAAATTCAGGGGCAGGAAAAACGGGTGCAACTGGCAAAGCAAATCATTGAAAAATATCGGCCTTTGCTCAAGCAGGGGTTTATTTCCGAGCAGCAGATGATAGGGTATGAAAACGAGCATTTGGACCAAGTGTCGCAACTGAATGCGTTGAAGCGGGAACAAGCGGGTGTTTTGCGTGAATTGAATACGCAAAAGCAAACCTTGGAGAGTCTGCCGGCCAAGCAGGAAACGGAATTGAGCCAGCTTAACCGTACGGTATCTGAGATTACGCAGGAAGAATTGAATTTGGATTTACAGCAGGAACAAACGGTTCATGCCAGTAAGTCGGGCTATGTGAGTACTTCCAATGTGGAAGTAGGTCAGCAGGTTAGTCCCTCTCAACTATTGTTGAGCATTGTCCCGGGAAATACGGAGTTGGTGGCGAATTTGTATGTGCCTAGTCGGGCGGCGGGTTTTATCAATCCTAATGATAAGGTGGTATTGCGTTATCAGGCTTATCCCTATCAGAAATTCGGGCATGCGCAAGGGAAAATTATTTCTATTGCGAAAACCGCTCTAGGAAAACAGGAATTGGCCAGTTTGGGTGGAGCGTCTGCCGACAGTGAAAATCAAATGGTACAGGCTCAAGCTAACGAGCCGGTGTATTTGGTGAAGGTTAAGCTGGAAAAACAGACAATTAAGGTATATGGCAAAAATAAACCGCTGCAAATCGGTATGGTGGTGGAGGCGGATATTCTGCACGAACGTAAGAAACTTTATGAATGGGTGCTTGATCCGCTTTACAGTATCTCGGGGAAACTAAAACAATGAATTATTTAGAACGTTTATCTTTTGGATTTAGCAAAAAACTGCCGATTGTCTTACAGACCGAAATTGCTGAATGCGGTTTGGCGTGTCTGACGTCAATTGCCGGTTATCACGGCTATCACAGTGATTTGCGCACGATGCGGCAGAAATATTCGCTTTCGCAAAAAGGTTTGACGCTGGCGGATATTGTGCGCTTTGCCAATGATTTGAATCTGACTTCGCGTGCCTTGCGTCTGGATTTGGATGATTTGCCTAATTTACGCACCCCTTGTATTTTGCATTGGGATTTAAATCATTTTGTGGTGCTGAAGGAAGTGCGGAAAGACGGCATCATGATCATGGATCCTGCCGTAGGTTTGCGTAAAATCAAGCAGGACGAGGTGTCGCAAAAGTTCACCGGTATCGCGTTGGAACTGTGGCCGAACACGCATTTCGAGGAAAAAGAAGAAAAGCAAAAAATTAAGATTCTTTCTTTGCTTAAGGGTGTTACCGGTATCAAGCGTTCGTTGGTACAGGTATTGATATTAGCATTTGCACTGGAAATTTTCGGTCTGGTTAGTCCGTTTTTGATGCAATGGGTAATTGACCATGTAATCGTTACAGCCGATAGGAATCTGTTGTTAACGCTGGTTTTGGGCTTCGGTCTTTTGAAAATTTTGGAACAACTTACCAGCTTGTTGCAGGCGTGGGTGAATATGCATCTGACCACTACACTCAATGTGCAATGGAAAGCCAATATATTCAAAAGGTTGCTAGAACTCCCCGCCGATTATTTTACCAAACGCCATTTGGGTGATGTGATTTCTCGATTCGGTTCGATTGACAATATCCAAGAAACTTTGACTTCCACGGCGTTTAAAACGGTTTTAAGCGGCATTATGGCGGTGTTTACGTTGATATTGATGTTTTATTACAGTTGGCTGCTATCGATAGCAGTGCTGATTGCTTTGGCACTGTATATCATCATCCGTATTGTGTCTTATTATCCGCTGCGTAACGCTACCGAAGAAAATATCGTACATGATGCCAAGCAGAATACCTATTTTATGGAAACGGTACGCGGTATCCATACGGTAAAACTGTTTGAAAAAAATGAGCAAAGACATAGCTCTTGGATGACTTTGTTCGTCGATACGATTAATACTAATCTGACCAAACAAAAGCTGACTAATATCTTTGACTTCGCGAATAAACTATTGTTTGGTATTGAAGGAATCCTGATTGTATATCTGGGGGCAGATAAAATTTTGGATGGCGGTTTTACCGTAGGTGCATTGACGGCTTTTTGGGCTTATAAAAACCAGTTTGAAACCCGAGTGGGCGAATTGGTCGACCAATATATCAAGATTCGTATGTTGAGCCTTCATGCCGAACGTTTGGCCGATATTGTACTTACAGAAACCGAAGCGGAGAAAATCGAAGAAATTTATATTCCGGAAATCGAAGGTGATATTGATATTGTTATTGATGACGTGTCATTCCGTTATTCCGATGCCGAACCATATATTTTGCAAAATATTAATTTGCATATTAAACAGGGCGAATCTTTAGCATTTACCGGTAGTTCAGGTTGCGGCAAATCGACATTGATGAATATTTTAATCGGCAACCTTACCCCTGAGTCGGGGAAAGTGTTGGTGAACGGGCACGATATTCATAAACTCTCGCCGCGCTTTATCCGCGGGTTAAGCGGCACGGTAACGCAGGATGATGTATTGTTTGCCGGATCTATCAGTGAAAATATATGTTTTTTTGATGAAACACCCAATCAGCAGAAAATTATGCAATGTGCGGCGATGGCGATGATACATGAAGACATTATGCAGATGGCTATGGGTTATGAAACTTTAATCGGTGATATGGGTAATGCCTTGTCCGGCGGACAGAAGCAGCGAATTATTCTGGCGCGAGCCCTTTACCGCGAACCGAAAATCTTGTTCCTTGACGAAGCGACAAGTCATTTGGATATGGAAAACGAGCGTGCGATTAATGAAAACCTGAAATTTCTCAACATTACCAAGATTATGGTGGCGCATCGTAAGGAAACCATAGAATCTGCTGATAGGGTAATTGATATGGAGACGCTTAATCGGAAGGGATGAGGTAGCTAGCCGGATTGCGCCTTTTCCTCTATGTATCAGGTGTATGGTTAAGCAAGTGATTAAATTTAATTGAAATATTATTGTATCCGTGTAAAATAGTAACTTTAATTATAAATAGTTGGTTACTATGCAGGAAAATCAAATTGGCTTCTCACTTGCGGAACTATTGTTCACTATCGTGATAACGGTTATTTTGGTAACAGTAACGTTTGTCAGTTACCAGTCCTATATAAAAAGTGCCCGCTTGAGGGAAGCGCAGACGATGTTATTGTCTAATGCTAGGTTTATGGAACGGTTTTATCACCAACATAGCAGTTTTAAGAAGACTTCCACCACATGGCCCGACTTGCCGGATGGCGGGAATGGAATCTTTTGTATTCGTCCGCATGGAGATGCTCGGGGGGCGTTGAATGACAAGTTTACCCTTAAGGCGGTTGCTTACGATAAAGATAAGGAGCCGCGCATCCTGAAAATTAATGAGTCATTGATAACAGTTATTTGCGAAGGTTCAACCAGTATCTGTGAGGAAGGCAAAAACTATTTTTCCGGTAGCGATAAGAAATGCACAGTGTTCCAACCTTAGTTGTTAAGGAGGCCGTCTGAAAATTGATTTCAGACGGCCTCCTTGGTTTTTCGAATTGTAAAACTTTAGGTCAGTGCGTTGTAATACTCATAGGCCTTGTCCATGTCTTCAAATGTGTGCATATGACCGTTTTCCAGGACCATGGCGTTGTCACAATATTGCTTCATAGCACTATGACTGTGAGAAACCAAAATAATCGAACGCTCTTTGCGTTTCTCAAACAGTTCGTATCTGCATTTTTCGGCGAAACGCGAATCGCCTACGGCAATGACCTCGTCAATCAAATAGCAGTCAAATTCCACCGCCAGCGACAGAGCGAAAGCTAGACGTGCTTTCATACCTGAAGAGTAACGTTTGACCGGTTCGTATAGATATTGGCCCAATTCGGAGAATTCTTCGGTAAAGTTTTTCACATAATCGATATCGACATTATAAATACGGCAGATAAAACGCAGATTATCCATTCCGGTCAGGCTGCCTTGGAATGCACCGGAAAAGGCCAAGGGCCAAGAGATACTCATCGTACGTTTGATTTCACCTTCGGAAGGCGGCTCTACACCGCTGATAAGACGGATCAGTGTAGATTTGCCTGCACCGTTCCGCCCTAAAATACCGATTTTTTCGCCTTTTTGCAGAGTGAAATTAATATCGTGCAATACCGTTCTCCAGCCTTGGCGTGTCAGATATCGTTTGGACACATGTTCAACAGAAATCATTGCGGTTCGACCCCCTTGCTGAACTTGGTAACCATAGCCAATCCCAGTAGCAGCAAAACTAAATTGCACAACAAAATAAACCACGGATTCCCGTATGTTGTTACACTGTTGCCGAAATAGCCTGCACGGAACATTTCTGTACCGTGAACCATAGGGAGCATCAACACATAATGCTGCAACTGCTGTGGCAGATTATGAACAAAGAAAAATACGCCTGATAACGGCATCATGACAAAACTGATTGTGCCCCATACTTTGCCGAAAGGCTCAAAATGAAATGCAACCGAGCAGATAATCAGGCCTAATCCTATAGCAAACATTGCCATCAACAACCAGGCCAACAGCATATAAAAAATATCAGCCGGCATCTCAATCCAGCGAACGGCAATCAAAACGCTCATAATGGCAATCTGAGCAATGGTCGCTCCCGCGATTTCCAATAGCATACGCGCAAAAATCGTATCCAATACACGGACATTCCGGTGGTAAAGCAGACTCATATTGGCCGAGATGGATCCGATGGCACGGTTGGACGCGTTGCGCCACATCATCATCATCGGATAACCCGTAATGGTAAAGGCAACGATATTTAAAGTGGATATGTTGTTGACCTTAAAAAATTTCCACATCAACACCATTATCAACGTCATTAATAGGGGCTCGACAAACAGCCATAAGAAGCCGATGTTGTTACGCCCGTAACGGGTAATGATTTCTCTCATCAGAAGAGCGCCGATAACCCGTTTTTGGATGATCAGCGACTCCCAAAACGATGTTTTATGCAGCTCTTTCATCAGTTTTTGTGCTCACGTATGCTTGCGGACAACAGACTGGCGATACCGTAAACGATTAAGCCGATGATGAGTGTTGCCACAATGTTGTAAATACGTTTGGGTTCGTGCGCCAAATCTGGTTTGTTCGGTTGGGAAATCACTTCAAGATATAGCTGTTGACGGTCTGCCTCCGCTTTCGCACTCTCCAAAGAAGTCATGGCCGCAGCCAGTTGCTTTTCTGCCAGCTCGTTTTCCAAATAAACCCTTTGGTATTCGGCAGCCTGATTGGATAAAGAGCTTTCGTTGCCACCTGAAATCGCTTTCATTTGTTGGGTAATTTCCCTACGCAAGCTCTTTTCGCGGGCAATCAAACCGGGGATTTGAGGGTTTTCCGGTGTTACCGCCTTGACCTGATCCAACTGGGTTTGAATTACAATCAACTCATCTTGCAGTTTCGAGACCAAGTTCATCTGTACGTCGGATTGTGCTTTCAGGTCGAAAATACCGTTGGAAATACGGAATTTGGTTAATTCGGCCGAAGCCTCTTTTACCTGTTCTTCAGCAGATGCCACCACTTCCTCTGCGTAACGGATGGTGTCTTTTCGCGCCCGTTCGTTCAATTGGTTGATTAACACCTCGCCTTGTTTTAAAAGCGCATTATTGATTTTTTGCGATTCTCCCGCATCAAACGAAGTAACGTTCAAATTGGAAATACCCGATATGGAGTCAAAGTGAATGGCCACCTTATCCTTATAGTATTGATAAAACGCTTCATCTTCGCCTTGAAAACCGAAGCCGTTAAAACGGCTGAAAATATCCCCCTTAGTCTCATAGAATTTGCGTACGGGCATTTTTTTCGACAAGGCCTCCAAAGCCGAACGCGACTGCATGTATTCTTGTACGGTATAAATATCGTCTTGCGAACGCGAGAAACCGGAACCTTGTAAAATCGCTCCCAAACCGTTTAGGGAAGACTGGCTTTTCGGAGAGCGCACGACAAAACTGGATTGGGACGTGAATTGATCAGAAGCGAATAATCCGAAATATACCGTTGAACAAACAGTCGGGATAATGACCGTCATCCACAATAAAGGGCTGATTTTTCGTAATATACTCTTTTTGCTGTTCGGTAACGGATTAGAGAGGGCCGGTTCCGTTTTTATCTCAGATTCGGCAACAGGGAACTGCTCAGACATAACCAAAACTCCCGCAGTTAAAATTAATTAGTAAGATTATTGATGCTGTTCGCACCGTTAACTACAGGTGAGAACACAAAAGACAAGAATTTTTGTACTTCAGACAAAGGTGCGTTCGAAACATATACCACATCTTTATTTTTGATTGGAAAGCGCTGCATCCAGAATAAAGAATGAGCATCCGATAAATTTAAACGGTACACCACGGGGATTTCTGCTTCGCTGCCATAACCTTGGGCTGTCCATTTCCCTTGTTTTTCAGACGGCAGCTCGGCCACCGGTGTATAGCGGAATACAAATACACCGCGCGCATCCGCTCGATAATCCTGTAATCCTCCCATACGACCGACCGCTTCCGCCAACGATAAACCTTTCACGGAAAAACCAATCTGTTGGGTTCGGCCAACCGCACCCATCGAAGTAAAGCTGTTCGGATTAGTAATCATCGTTACAATATCGCCGCGACGTAATAAAATATTTTGGCGCGGATGAGAAACCAAGTCTTCGAGTGCTACCGTTTTTACTTGATTTCCGCGGGTAAGCTGTACATTTGTATCTTGCACATTGGCCGTAGAGCCACCCACTGCAGCCACAGCATCGAGTACGCGTTCTCCTGCAGTCGTCAACGGCATACGCACGCTGTTTCCCGCACGGATAACCGATACCGTCGCCGCATTGTTCTGTACCAGCCGCACTATGACTTGAGGCTGGTTTGCCATTTTTTTCAGACGGCCTCTAATCATATTCTGAACTTGAACAGGTGTTTTTCCGGCTACAGAAATATCGCCTATAAAAGGAACGGAAATCATACCTGCCGAGGTAACCATTTGATCAGGCAACTTCGTTTGTTGCGCATTACCGGATCCGACAGACGATAAGGCCCCGCCAAACAATACGGCTGGCGGAGCTTCCCAAACCGTAATGTCCAGCATGTCGCCGACATTAATTGCTCCCACAGAGGCATAGCCGTCTCCAAGTTGGGCAAACGACTGATTGGTTTGTGCCTGATACAAAGATTTAGATACCGCATCGTTGACTTCGATCAACTCTACTGCGGGAACCTGAGCATTTGAGTTTTGTTGGTTAAGCGCAACAATTTTTCTTGCGCTGGGTCCTGCTGAAGGAATGGAACTGCAAGCAGTTAGCAAGCTGTAAGCCAAGAGAAACAGGCTGTTTTTGAAGAAATATTCTTTGGGGACCATTGTTTATACCTGTATATTTCTGTAAATTCGCTATTGGAATTTGTTATTATAGCAATACAAGCAGCAAAAATGTAATTTATAGTTAAAAATTACAAATGCATTTAAAATGTATAAAACATGAAGAAAATCAAAACGTTTATAAGAAATTCTAGGATTTTTGCTAGGGATTATTTCAGATATCCTATTCATCAATAGCGAACAACTCATCAAAGAGTCTGATGAGCGTGTGTTGATAGAACACCCCCATCAACATGATTGCTATTGAGATTGGGCCGGATGTTCGTAATGTTCCGTCAATGTCATTTTTATTTGGGTGGGCAATACCTATTCGCAGTGCCAAGAAAAATATCAAACCTATCTTTCTAGAACAAGTATGCGCGAAAGGGGGGTAACCCCTACACTCAAAGCTTCTTTAAACAGCATTAAGTTGTTAAGCCGTTACAGTAACATTTCTAGAGATAGGCTGTTGGTATATACCTATATGCCGTTGTACAAAATGGCTTTTCAAATAGCTAGAACCTATACGGGAAAAAAATTTACCAAATTTCCCCCTAATAAATTCCGTACCGATGCGGGATGGTATTTGGAGGGCAAATTTGTTCCTTCATGGGAAATTGTATGTGGCTCAAATCCCCGAAATGCATAATTTCTTGCAAAAAAAAACACGGAGTTCGCGCCACATTCTATCTATACAAATAACTTTAACAACAAGCAGCGATTACCGGATTATTGCCCATAACCGACAATAACTTAAAAATATTACTCACTTTAATTTAATAGGTTTGAATTATCAAAATTATGAACAGGAAATTTAGAAAACTTCTTCGAGATCCTAAATTATTTTTTAGGGATATGTATAACAAAAGAAGTGTACAGATCAAAAAATATTTACCGGTAAAATACAACGGTACGCAACAATATACAGTTGTTTCTGCTGTGTATAATGTTGAAAAATATCTAAATGATTACTTCTCTAGCCTGACGAAACAAAGTCTGAATTTCAAAAAACATATCCAACTGATTTTGGTGGATGACGGCTCGACCGACCGTTCGGCAGAAATTATCAAACAATGGCAAGCTAAATTTCCAAAAAATATTCATTATTTTTACAAAGAAAACGGCGGTCAGGCTTCGGCACGCAATCTGGGGTTGCAACATACGCAAACTGAATGGGTAGTATTTACAGACCCTGACGATTACCTCCACCCCGATTACTTCAAATCAGTGGATACCCAAATTAGTCACCATCCGTCGGCAGTAACGGTAGCTACTAATATAAAATTTTTCTTTGAAAATCAGAATATTGTTAAAGATAGTCATCCTTTAAAATTCCGCTTCAACAAAACTCAGGTTGTTGATGTTGCTAAGCTCGACAAATTCATCAATATGTCAGCCGCTTCAACCTTTTTCAAAGTCAGTCATATTAAAAAACAGGGCTTGGCGTTTAACCACAATGTTAAACCAAATTTTGAAGACGGCAAATTTATTGCCGACTATCTATTAGGTTTGCAGGACGCAAAAGCAGTGTTTGACAAAGATGCCGTCTATTTCTACCGCAAACGCGAAAGCGGTACATCTACTTTAGATACTTCTTGGCAGAAAGTAGAAAAGTTTTCTAATGTTTTTGAGTATGGCTTTTTGCCTATGCTCCAAAACTATAAAAACCGCTTGGGAAGCGTACCATCTTCAATCCAAAAAACTGCATTGTACGATATGGCATGGTATATCCAACAATTACTCAATAGACCTGAGCGTCTGGAATTGTTGAATGCTGAACAAAAAGCACACTTTTATGCCTTAATGAAGCAGGTTTTTAATTATATTGATGAAAAAAACATCATGGAGTTTGGCTTGGCGGGTATATGGCTGTTCCATAAGGTTGGTATGCTCGGTATGTTCAAACAGAGCGAGCCGCCATTCCAAATTGCCTATATTGAAAACATCGACCATGAACGCAAACAGTTTCTTGTCAGCTATTTCACTCATTTTGATCTGCCCTATTCCGTGCAGGCTAATGGGGATGACATTATTCCCGCTTACACAAAAAGCGTCATTAACAATTTGAACGAGCAATTATTCGTTTACGAAAAACGCCTTTGGATTCCTTACGGCGGAGTTGCTGAGAATGCCAAAATCAATATCCTGCTCAACCAAAAACCGATGCGAATTTCAATTAAAGGCAAAACCTTTATGCACGGCATCACTTTGAATGAGCTGACAGGCTTATTCATGCCGTCTGAAAAATATCTTTCGGACGGTAGCTGGCTATTAATGGATAGAGAAACCAAAGCAGATGACAACGCCGAGCATTTCTACCGTTATATGATGCAGCACCACCCTGAACAGACCTGCTATTTCGTGTTGAACAAAACCGCGCCAGACTGGGATCGCCTTAAACAGGAAGGTTTCAAGTTGGTAGAATTCGGCGGCAGTGAATACGAGCATCACTTGCGTAAAGCCGAAAAAATCATTTCCAGCCATTTGGAAAAACATATCAATAATTATTTCGGTGATTTATACGAACACAGCAAAAAATTTGTTTTCCTCCAACATGGAGTGACCCAAAACGATCTTTCCGCATGGTTCAATACTAAGACCAATCTGCATTGTTTTATTGCCACTGCCACTCCTGAATATCAAACAATCATAGCTAATCCTAGCCGTTATAAACTAACAGAAAAAGAGGTAGTGTTAGCAGGCTTTCCACGTTATGACAATTTGGTGTCAAAGAATATTGCTCAAAGTAAAAAAATTCTGATTATGCCTACTTGGCGGAACAATATTGTAGGACAAAATATTGGTAGCGGTAGCAATACACGCGCTATAAATACCGATTTTATGAAAACTTCCTATGCACAGCATTGGTTTAATTTTTTACACTCTAAAAATTTGAAACAATTGGCAGAAAAGTTTAATTATGAAATAACATTTGCTCCACACCCAAACATTGAGCCTTATTTAGATTTATTTGATATTCCTGATTACATTCAGGTTTGGAGAGGAGCAAGTGCTACAGAAAGCATACAAAACTTATTCAGCCAATCATCAATTTTGATTACTGATTATTCCTCTGTAGCCTTCGATATGGCCTATCTGAATAAATCTATTATCTATTATCAATTCGACCAAGAAGAGTTTTTCTCTGGTGCCCATACACTTCAACGAGGGTGGTTTGACTATGAAAATTCTGGATTTGGGCCAGTTACACTGACTGAACAAGAAACATTTGATGAACTAGAAAATATACTAAAAACGGGTTTGAAACCGGAATATCTTGAACGTATTCATGCCACTTTCCCATTCCAAAAAGGCGGTAACTGCGAACGCGTGTATCAGGCTATTATGGCACTTGACCAGCCTGAAACTGCCGATAGTCTACCTATTCTTCAGGATATGATTACCCAAGCCGAAAACCATCATGCATGGAGCTTGGCTGCAAGCCGTATTCAGGCACTGCTTGATACAGGCCGTCTGAATGCGGAAGAAAGCGCTGATTATCGCCAGCGTTATCTGAATGCCTTATTTGCAAACAAACAGTTTGACGTATTGCAAAATCTGTTACCTGACTATCCCGATATTGCGGATTACTGGCGGGCAAAAATGGATTTGTGTATCGGCAATGCCGTGAAAGGTGCAGAATTTTTTGCTGTACACGACCAAATTGGTACGCAAGAAGATATTTTAGCCGCCTTGCTTGCAGCCTCATTCAATCAAGAACAAACACTATCTGAAAAACTGTTTGCCCGAATCGGTCCAAGCCTGCCCGATTCATACAAACCTTTGCTGACCGTAGCACAAAGGCTGTTGGAACAGAATTATTTTACGGCCCTGGCTTTGCTAAGAACTTATATTGATAGTTTGGATAATCATGAAAAAAGCCGTCTGAAACCCGAACTGTTGGCTTCCTATCTCTGTATGAAACTTGGCAATCTGCAAGGTGCGCATCAGTATTTGGTTGCTTTTGAAAAACACACGCAAAACGATCCAAGTTGCCGTATTGCGATTGCAAGACTTGCAAAATTACGTGGTGATTCTGAAAAACTGTTTACCCAGCTCAACCGCGCTTTTGAAGAAAATCTGCTATTAATTCCTGAGGATTTAACGGTTAATTATCTAAAAAAAATGTACGATACCGGCAATACTGACGGCGAAGCGTATCTATTGGCTCAACTACGCCAAAAATACCCTGAAAATCAGTCGCTGGCCTTGTATGAAGCAGAGAAACTTTCCAAAAACCAAGATTGGGAGTCAGTAGCTAAAATATTGGCTGATTTCGCACAAGCCTCACCCGAAGCTATGTATCTTTATATAACTGCTTTGTGTCGTCTGAAAAACCGTAAGGTAGCACAGCGTTATTTTGACGGACTGGCTCTGCAAAACACGACAGCCTACTGGAAGCTGGCAGCGGAGGTGGCTGAAGCTAAAGAAGACAAGGCCTTACAGGCTGAATGTCTGCAAAAACAGTTGGCTTGTTTAGAGTAAATTCTGTTTTATTTAAAGTTAAAGAAGGCCGTCTGAAAACATAAGTTTTCAGACGGCCTTTTTACGTTGAAATTCTTCAGTCGTTTTGACTTCCATTGTATTCCCCGAATATTACAAATATGACTTAAATGTTTAAAAAATAGACAGTAAATTTGAACTTACTGTCTATTTTACCTTGCATTTAGTTGAGATTAATGTCCGAATCAGTAATGTGGATGCCCAACAGCAAATTATTGATGATGGTATTGGACAAGAATACGGTATTTCCTGAAAAATCAAGGTGTTTTTGAATTTTTTCAAAGTCAAATTCGCACAATGTAATCGTAGGCAATGCTTTTTTCAGCTCTTTAATGTCAGGATAAAATTCAGACACTTTAGCTGATGAAATAACTACTTGATTTTCTAGGTTATGATCAATTGCATTCGGTAGCTTTTTGAAAATTTCCCCAATCGGCGTACGAATAGAGTGTAGGTACAATGGATCTTTACCGCCATAATATTCATGATTGCCTAAAAATGGGTCAATCGCAAAGGTTTTGTACCCGCCTATTAAACCGTGATATACCGCCCCCGTACCGCCTGATGATGCGCCGCAAATGACTACGTTTTCCTTATCTACGCTGTAAATATTCATCAAGCTCTTGATGAAATTCTGGATATTAGCTTCGATGTTTTCATCAAATTTTGTGTTTAAACCGTGACTACCGAACGCATCTGATACATCAGCCATACGGATAATGTAGGTGTTTGGCATAATGTTGTTGCTTATAAATGGAAACGGGTGGCTGTAATAACGGTCAACCATGTTTTCATTACTCTTATTGGTATAAGAGAACAACACCAACAGGTTTTTCTTGTTGGTATTCAACACTTTTGGCGCTTCAACGGTATAAATTACATTTTCTAGCTCATGGAAAGAGTCTGGAAAATAAGCTAAGAGATCTTTATAGCTATGCTTGTTTACGCGACGGAACACACTCACGCCCATTTTGTGTTCAACAGCCAAAAAACCTTTGCTGTTTAACTCGTAAACATAATCATTTAAACCATGATTCCGAGCATAGCTCAGGAAAAACTCATTACTATTGCCTTGAATGCCAATGTATTCGACTTCTGGTTTATCCAAGTACTCGGCTAGATTGATGCCGTTGTCTCTTTCTACATTAAGGATGTAGCAAAGTTTGCTGCCAAAATAAATGGAAGTAACTTCCAAAATTTCACTGAATTTGGCCTCAATTTTTGCCCAATCGGCCTCAGCAAATTTGAAAGACAATACAGTATTTGCCTGATTAACCGATTGCGGGTAGCTTCCATAGATTTCTGAAATATATTTCAGGAATTTTGGGAAGCTGGAAATTTTAGAAACCTTGCTCTTATTACGTTCGATAAAGTTAAAGGTTTGACCTAATACTGTATAACTGATGCTAAAGAAATAGTCGTTCAGTAGAAAATCAAACACAATGCTTTGATCGTTATAAATCCAAGCAGAGACCTTTCTAGAATCAATTTTGGCTTTTTGTAAGATATTTTTCTGAATTTGATATAAATCCATTTTTATAAACCCTGCTGATATTTTTCCAACAATGCTTTTTTGTCGGTTTTGTGGTTGGTGCTGACCGGAATTTCATCAATCTTGATAAATTCAGACGGCATCATATAAGACGGCAGATTTTTTGCTAAAGCTTCCTTGATAATCGTGGATTCGGTTGCTTCTTTTGAGGTGTAAAAACATACCAATCGTAATACTGTGCCGGTATCGCGTTTTAATGCGATGACTGCTGCATTTTCAAATCCAAATTGTTTTAAATCTAAAATTTTTTCTTCTATTTCAGATAATTCAATCCGGTAGCCGTTTAATTTAATCTGTTCGTCCCTGCGTCCCAGTACATAAAATACATTGTCTTTTACAAAGCCATAATCGCCTGTTTTGTATGTTCTGGTTTCATCGTCGTGAATAATAAGGCGTTTGGTATTTTCGACTTCATTATTCAAATAACCGCGCATAACATGAATACCGCTAATCCAAATTTCCTCATCGACAATGTTCAAATCTGAATTTAAGACGGCATAGCCGACCGGCAATTCTTCTTCAGCCTCCAGCATTTCTTGGGTAATATCGATGTAAGTAGTTGCCACTGTTGCTTCAGTAGGACCGTAGGTATTAATAATTCTTGCTTGAGGGAATTTTTGGAAAATCATTTTGACAACCGGTTTTCCTAATTTTTCTCCACAAAAAAGAAATTCTTTCAAACTTGGAATATTTTGCTGATTCAATTTGGGATTGAGCAATTGCTGCATGGCAAACGATGGGGTTGAAACCCATGTCGAAATCTGTTGCTTTGCTAAGAAATCCGTCCAAGTGCTTGAATTGGCGATGTCTTCACGGCTGTTTAATACTATGCATCCACCGTAAGCAAGATTACCAAATACTTCATACATAGATAAATCGAATGCAAACGGCGCTTGATTCATAAAGATGTTGGGTTTGGCCAAATTAAGTTGCATTGTCATCCATTTCATTAGGTTGAATACTGCTTCCCTGCCGATTTGGACACCTTTAGGCTGCCCGGTAGTGCCTGAAGTAAACATGATGTAGGCCAGATCTCGTTCGCTCAGTTCATGCTCTTCGTCGTTTTTCTTCTCAAACGAATCATTTTCCGCACGGTAAACGTATTGTGCCTTGGATAAATTGCAGATATGTTCCAAGCGCTTTTCAGGATAGATACTGTCTACCGGAATAAAAGGAATTTTATTTAACAAGCAGGCGTATATAGCTATAACAAAATTTATTTGTTTATGGCCGTGCACAATTAAAGGGATATTTTTGTTGATGTTGGCAATTTTTTTATATTTGTTAAGAAACTCATCCATCCGTTTGAGTAGTTGCTCCCATGAGCAATTTTCTTGGGAGTTGGCAATGGCGATACCTGATGTGTTGTTGAACAGATATGCTAAATAATCTTCCAAGGAAGAAAAATCTGTTATGCTTTTCATGTTTTTCTTATCCTTTGTAGTTTCGCTCTACAAATTCAATGATGTTGGATGTATTTGCAAATATATTCACTACTTGTTCGAATGGAATTTCAACATTGAATTTTTCTTGGATGGACAGCATCAAATCCATTGCACTGATCGAATCAATTAAACCCGATGCAAGTAGTTCTTCATGTTCGGATACTTGCTTTTGGGCTGCTTTTGAGACAAGGGTTAAAATTTCGTTGGTGATGGACATCGTCGTTCCTTTTGTTAAAAAGTTGTGATTTTAGGTAAGGATTTCGAATTATACTATAATGTATTGTAATTAGTGAAATTATCTAAATTTTAATTTTAAATTTTTTGAATTTTATTAAATGTGGAAGCGTAAAAAATGACCGTATTCGTTACCGGCGGTACCGGCTTTATCGGTTCGCACACCGTTATCTCCTTACTCCAATCGGGATTTGATGTTGTAATTTTGGATAATTTATGTAATTCATCCGCAAAAATTCTGCCCCGCTTACAGCAGATTTCGGGTAAATCTGTGCCGTTTTACGAAGGCGATATTCGTGATCGTGAGGTTTTGCGGCGGATTTTTGCGGAACATGATATTGATTCTGTGATTCATTTTGCCGGTCTGAAAGCTGTAGGCGAGAGCGTGGCCGAACCGATGAAGTATTACGATAACAATGTGTCGGGTAGCTTGGTGTTGGCTGAAGAAATGGCGCGGGCGGGTGTGTTCAACATCGTGTTCAGTTCGTCGGCCACGGTGTACGGCGATCCGGGTAAAGTCCCTTACGCAGAAGACATGAAACCGGGCGACACCACCAATCCCTACGGTACATCCAAGGCTATGGTGGAACGGATTTTGACCGATATTCAGAAAGCCGACCCTCGTTGGAGCGTGATTTTATTGCGTTATTTCAACCCTATCGGTGCGCATCAAAGCGGCTTAATCGGCGAGCACCCCAATGGGATTCCGAATAACCTGCTGCCGTATATTTGCCAAGTGGCCGGCGGGAAACTACCGTATCTTTCCGTATTCGGCGATGATTATCCGACTCCTGATGGTACGGGTATGCGTGACTATATTCATGTGATGGATTTGGCGGAAGGCCATGTTGCCGCCATGAAGGCCAAAAGCCATGTTCCCGGCGTACACCTGCTGAATTTGGGTTCGGGGCGGGCGTATTCGGTGTTGGAGATTGTCCGTGCATTTGAAGCTGCTTCAGGCTTAACCATTCCTTATCAAATCAAGCCGCGCCGCGAAGGCGACTTGGCCTGCGTGTATGCCGATCCGACTTATACCAAACAGCAAACCGGCTGGGAAACCAAACGTGATTTGCCTCAAATGATGGAAGACGCCTGGCGTTGGGTAAGCCGGAATCCGAACGGATACGGCGATTGATTGCAAGATAAGATGAGGCCGTCTGAAAATGTATTTTCAGACGGCCTCATTACTTATTGTGCGCAAATATCTGGAATTATCCTGCCTTGCCATCGGCCCGCGGTTTGATCAACCACGGAATATAGCGCCAAGCGTATAGCAACAACGAAGCGGCGAACAGTGCGGCGGAACAGCGGATGCTGTGTGTGTATGCCGTGCCTGAAACAAAAGTGGCGAGTATGCGGATGAGGGTGGCGGCAATCATCAGCCAGAAGGCAAGGGGGATGGGTTTTGGGGCGGGGTAGATAGGGTGTCCGGTATGGCCCAGTGCGGTGCGTGCCATCATGCCGAGAGTGAGTACGCCGATGCCGCCCACGCCGATGAGGTGTACGCCTAAATTAAGCAGTTGCAGCTTGAAATGGCTGAGGCCGATGGCGGTGAGGCCGAGTGCGGTAAAGAAATAACCCGCAAACAGAATCCACAGCATGGGTTCTTTCAAGACGGCGTTGTTCCACCAGCGGCAGACCTGTATGAGGTTGATAATGCCGGCGGCGAATGTGAAGAGGGCGGCCAGCGGCAGCAGGAACTGGTGTGCGGTCAGCATGGCGGCAATCATGGGCAGAACCAAGGCGGAGAGTGCCAGCCATTGCGGGCTGGGCACTTGCGGGATGTTCAGGCGTTTGGAGGTAAAGAACGAGATGATGCGGGTTCCGATGAGGCCGATAAAGGCGGCGACCATAATCAGGCCGGCGACGAGTCCGTTGAGCAGCGCCATACCGTCAAGCGGGTTGAGATGGCGGTGGAATGCGACATGTGTTCCGCCCAATACGAAGATGGCGAACACGGCGATATAGTTGCGTTTGTTTCGGCTGCGATATACGGGGATGGCCATGCAGACTGCGCCATACCAAAAAAAGACGGTACCGGCGATACCGCTGGCAACAGCCCCCCAGCCGGGAATAAATGCGGCAATACGGGCGGCCAGCCAAAACGCGGTCAGTCCGGCCAATGCGCCGCCGCGGGTGGGGGGCTGTCCGGTCCATGTGGCGACCGCGGTCAGCAGGAAAGCGATAACGACCAAACCGGCATAGCCCCAAATCATTTCATGGGCGTGCCAATAGAAACCGGACAGTTCGGGCGTGCCTTGATAGCCGAAGCCCCAAAGCAGAATGGACAGTGCGCCGTACAGCGCCGCCAGCGAATAAAACGGGCGGAAAGCCATTGCCCAAATCGGATGTTTGAACAGGGTGCTCATGGTGGTTCCTTGTGTTTTTTATTGTGGGAGGTGGTTTTTATAGGTGAGGCCGTCTGAAAAGGTGCCGGCCATGTTTTTCAGACGGCCTCATCGGTTTATAAAACAGAAAGGTAAGGTTTTATTTCGGTGTGTCCAAATAAGCTTCGACGGCAGGGAACAGTTCGCGTTCTTCAAAACGGGCATGATCGCGCAAGGTGGTGGCAAAATCTTTGTTCCACGTTTCGCTGGTATGCTCGGGCGCGGCAATCATGACGCGCAGTTTGGCATGATCCGTTTCAAAACGTTCGCGCAACGCGTTGTCGATTCGCGGCCAGTACGGTGCGAACAAAGTTTCTTCTTCAAGGAAATGTTCCAATAGCTCGGGAAAGTGCGGTTCTAATTCGGCTCGGTGGCTTTCGGCGGGAGTGCGCAGAAGACGCACGCAGAGAGACAGCGAACGGTGGTGGTCGCGCGAAAGCTCGATGAGTGCGGGGTGGCGTTTCAGCGGTTTCATAGGTTTTATTGACGGTATGCCGGATTGGAACGGTAAAGTATGATTTTAATGATGGGCTGGATTAATGTTTAAGTTTCATATATTATGAAACTTAAACATATATAAAGTCAAACACATACAGCCGTTGCCGAAAGCGGCTGTATGTGTTTGGGAATGAACCCGCAGGCCAGAAGAATACCATGTATTTAACCCAACATACGGATTACGGTTTACGCGTATTGATCTATACGGCGATAAATGATGATGCGTTGGTCAATATCAGTACGATTGCCGAGACTTATAATATTTCCAAGAGCCACTTGATGAAGGTCGTTACCGCGCTGGTAAAAGGCGGTTTCCTGACCAGCGTCAGGGGGAAGGGGGGCGGTTTGAAACTTGCGGAACCGCCGGAGAAAATCAATATCGGTTCGGTGGTGCGCCATTTGGAACCGATGCAGTTGGTCGAATGTATGGGGCGGGACAACAACTGTCTGATTACGCCTTCATGCAGGCTGGCGGATATTTTGAGCGGGGGGATTAAGGCGTTTCTGAATTATCTGGACGGTTTCACCCTGTCGGATTTGCTGAATAAACCTACTTACGATTTACTCTACATGCCGAAAGTCGATATTTCGGTCGAACGGACGAACTGAGCGCGGGACTTCCATAAATCAAGCAGGATGGTCCAAAATTTTAAAAAAAAATTTCTTTGGAATGCAACGTATTGTATATCAGTCGGGAACTTACGTCTGTTTCGGGCTTCATACTTCACTTAAAGAATGCACAATGCGGTTTGAATAATCCGTTTCGTTTTCAGACGGCCTTTCTCTGCTGAAAACCATATTGGGAACCTTACCGAACAAACCGTTTGCTTATGGCTTGAAGGTGCGATTTTTTTGAAGATTATCAATGATGTAACTGATTATATTCAAAATCCTCCGTTTGTAGAAATAAGTTGCAAACAGAAATAATTGCTATTACTATGCTGGCACTATGAATAAAGAACGAATTTTAAATCCCACAGTGGTTGCCGCTGTGGCGCTGCTGCATGTCGGCCTGATGTCGTTGTTGTGGCGCGCACATGTGCCGCCGCCCGTGGAAGTCGAGCACATCGAGTTTGTCGATTTGGGCGATTTCGGTGGCGGAGACGGGAATGCCGAAGGAGCGGGTTCGCCTGCCCCCGCGGAGAATCCCGCTCCGCCTCAGCCGCAACCGGAGCCGCCGAAACCCAAGCCTAAACCTAAAAAAGTAGAGCCGCCGAAACCCAAGCCGGTAGAACGTCCTAAACCGGTTATCAAACCTGTCGTAACGAAAAAGGCGGATGCCGATATTGAGCAGCCTAAAGAAAAACCTAAGCCTGTTGAAAAACCGATTCCGCAACCTGAGGAAAAACCTGTCGAACCACCCAAACCGGTTGAAAAACCGGCTCCCGAATTCAAACCTGCAGCGGAAAGTCCGACAACCGATACTTACGTCCGCAGCAGCAGGGCTGGGGCTGTCGGCGGTAAGGAAGGCGGCAAAGGCCAGGGCGGCGAAGGCGGCGGTTCGGGCAAAGGCTTTAAAGGCGAAGGTACCGGCCGCGGGTTGGGCGACGGCCCGGGCAGCGGCGGCCGACCTGGCGACCACGGCAGCGGTACGGGCGGCGAAGGCGGCGGAACGGGGCCGGGCAGCAGCCGCGGTAATCCGATACAGTCGTCCGGCATGATTCCGACCCCTCCGTATCCCCAACTTTCTGAAGAAAACGGTGAGGAAGGTACGGTAGTCGTGAATGTGCTTGTGGCTCCCGGCGGGAATATTGTGTCGGTGACCAAAGTCAAGGGGAGCGGCTATCCGCGTTTAGATAGGGCCGCGATGAATGCCGCCAGAGTAGGTAGTTACAAAACTAAGGGGTGGATGAATTTCAGAGGAACCGTTGTTTTCAAAATAACCAACTAAAGGCCGTCTGAAAATCGGAAAGCCACCTTGATGATTTAAAGTTTCATTTTTTAAACTCAGTTTTATATTTTTGGAAAAAAACATGAATTTAGCGTTAGTATTTCAATCGGGCGATTTCGTATTGATCAGCGTGTTCATCATACTGGTTATTATGAGTATCGTAACTTGGAGCATCATCATTCTGCGTGCCATCAGATTGCGCAAGGCCAAAAACGGCAATGCGGCGGTTAAAAAATTGGTGTTGGCTTCGTTCACGCTGAACGAAGCGGTGCAGAAAGCCAAAAGCGTCGATTCGCCTATGGGGCGTTTGACTGAGGAGGCGGTTAAGGCGCATCAGAACTACCGTCAGAGCGATGCCAAACTTTTGGCCAACGCCCTGCCTTTGAACGAATACCTCGTTACCCAAATCCGCAACAGCATGAGTCAGATTATGCGTCAGTTTGACGGCGGTATGACCTCATTGGCCTCCATCGGTGCGACTGCGCCGTTTATCGGCCTGTTCGGTACGGTATGGGGCATTTATCATGCTTTGATCAATATCAGCCAAAGCGGCCAGATGAGTATTGCCGCTGTGGCCGGTCCGATTGGCGAGGCTTTGGTATCGACAGCCGCCGGCCTGTTCGTGGCGATTCCTGCGGTGTTGGCCTACAATTTCCTCAACCGCAGTACGAAAACCCTGTCGCAGGATATGGACGCCTACGCTCACGACCTGCATGTACGTCTTTTGAATCAGAAGGATTAAGTTATGGCATTCGGTTCGATGAATTCGGGTGATGATGCCCCGATGTCGGAAATCAACGTTACGCCGTTGGTTGACGTGATGCTGGTGTTGCTGATTGTGTTTATGATTACCATGCCGGTATTGACGCATTCGATTCCTCTGGAGCTGCCGACCGCTTCCGAGCAGGCGGCGAAGAAAGAGAAGCAGCCGACCGATCCGCTGCGGCTGACTATCGGTGCCGACGGTTCTTATTATTTCGGTGCGGAATCGGCTTCCAAAGTCAGTATCGAGGAGGTAGCTGAGAAACTGAAAACCGCTAAAGCGGAAAAAGAAGATTTGATTGTCGCCATCGCCGCCGATAAATCGGTGGAGTACGATTACGTCAACAAAGCGCTGGAAGCGGCGCGTGAGGCGGGTATCAGCAAGATAGGCTTTGTAACCGAGACCAAATCGGTAGCCAAGTAATCAATAAGTAACGCAGTCTTCTGTAAAACGGAGAGGCCGTCTGAAAAACGAAATTCAGACGGCCCCTCCGTTTTATCGGTTTACCGAAGCATTACATTTTTTTAAAGATATGGGGAAACACCAACCTGATTCGGCCGTCTAACCGATACAAGAAATTCGCGGAAAAGCGGGCAAGGCGGATGGTGGCGCATCTGCTGTTCATAATCCTAAAGATGTCGTTTGGAGAAGAACATGCCTGAATGGTTGGGTATCGTATTATGGATTGCCGCGGGATTGGCGGCAGTGTTGGGCGTATTTGCGGTGGTCGGATTTTTACGATTTATCGTAATGTCGGCGTATAACAAAGATTTTTAGGTGTTTGCCGGGCGCCGTTTATTCTGACGGGTTTAAACAATGAGGCCGTCTGAAAAAGATATTGCAAATCTTTTTTCAGACGGCCTTTGAACGTTTAACGGTTATCCGCCGCCGCTTCCAGGCGGGCTTCAAAATTGGTCAAATCCACGCCGGCCCGGGCTGATGCGGTTTTCACTTCGGCCACGCTGCTGCCGTTTTGAATCTGGCGGTAACCCCATAACAGAGAACAGCGCGTTCCGGTTCGGCAATAGGCCAGTACCGGCGGCGGCAGTTCAGCCAGCAGTTTGTGGAACGTGTCGATGTCGGCATCGGTGATGGCCGGAGCGGTAACGGGCTGGTGGCGGAAGGCCGCAATGCCCGCCTGTTCCAGCCATTGCCGTACTTGGGCGGCTTCGGGCTGGCCTGCTTCTTCGCCATCGGGCCGGTTGCAGATAACGCTTTTGATGCCGAGTTTTGCGGCTTGTGCTGCGTCGGTTTCGCTCAGTTGCGGGGAGATATAAAGATTTTCGCTCAGTTTCAAGATTGCCATGATGTTTCCTTTCGGTTGTTTTCAGACGGCCTTTCACGCCTGAAGGTTACGGACGGTCAAACAGCCATTGTTCCAGCAGTCGCCTGTCGCTTACCGCCAGCAAGGCGGTTTCCGCATCGGCCTCCTCTACGGTGATAACGGTTTCGTGCAACACGCCGGTGCGGAAGAAGTGAACATGTACCTGACTGCCGACCGGTTGCTGCGACCATTGTAAGGCAAGGTCGGTACAGGCGAAGCCGTTGAGGGCGATGATTTTGTCTTGCGGGCAGAGGGCGGCGTTTTCCGCGCTGCCGCCGTTGAAGACATGAGTCAGGGTGGCGCCGTCGCCGTTTTGTTTGAAGCGTGCGCCGAAGTCAGGTGCCGGCGGGAAAGAGTCAGTCTTGGCGTCCGCCAATCCGCCGCCGTGGCTGCGGGGCAGGGCACACCATGTCAGGACAACGCCGGCTGTGGCGAGACATTCGGCCAGCGGCAGGTCGCGGGTACTGTATAAGGCCGTCTGAAAAAAATCTTCCAAGTTCAAGCCGGTGATTTCCTGACAACGCACCTGCCATTGTTTTTCGGGAATGCCTTGCCGCGTTGCACACCAGTCGCGGTAGTGTTGGCGCATTACGCTGTCGAGCGAATGCCGTCCCGCACTTTTGCTTCGGATGAGCAAGTCGAGGCAGAGGGCGGCAAGGGCGCCCTTTTGATAATAGCTGACGATGGCGTTAGGGCTGTTTTCATCCTGCTTGTAAAACTTGTTCCATGCGGTAAAGCTGGATTCGGCAAGGGTTTGTTTCAGACGGCCTTGGGTTTGTTGTACGCGGGTAATGCCTTGTGCAAGCAGGTTCAGATAGGCTTCGGGCGAAATGCAACCGCTTCGGGCGAGGAACAGGTCGTCGTAATAGGATGTAATCCCTTCGAAAGCCCAAAGTTGCTCAGTGTAGTTTTCGCGGTCGAGATGGTAGGGGACGAATGCTTCGGGCTTGATGGATTTAACGTTCCATGCGTGGAAGTATTCGTGGGAAAACAAGCCGAGCAGTTGTGTATAGGCGTCGTTCGCCGCGCCCATTTCAAACGGGGGCAGACTATTGCGGTCGGCAAGAAGGGCGGTACTGTCGATATGTTCGAGGCCGCCGTAGATGTTGTCGCCGACATGAAGCAAGAAAAGATATTGGTCAAACGGTGCGGGACTAGGGAAAGCCGCCAGTTCGGTTTCGCAGATTTTGCGGATGTCGGATACCAGGCGGTCGCGGTCAAACGGATGATAGAAACCGCTCAAAGCAATGCGGTGCGGAATGCCTGCCGCTTCAAAGCTAAGAAATTCGATATTCCCCAGTTCGACGGGATGATCGATCAAATCCATATAAGAAGCCGCCTGAAAAATGTGCCCTCCGACAGCCGGCAGAGTGGTCGCTATCCGCCAGTGTTCAGGGAGCTGCGACAAGGCCACACGGTGGGCTTCATGCTCGTATCCTTTGACTTTCAAGAAGATGCAGGCTCCGTCAAAGAAGCCCCGCTCCGCGGTTAGGAATGCGCCGCGGACGGACAAGTCGAAAGCGTAAACGGTGTAGCAAATCCGCCACTCTCCGCCAATAGCGGCGGTATGCCATGTATTTTTGTCGATTTGGGTCAACTCGGCCGGAATGCCATCGCAAAAAGCCCGGATTTCAGTGATATGACGTGAGAAATCACGAATCAGATAACTGCCCGGAACCCAGTTCGGTAAACTGATTTCTGTCGGCAGTTCATTGTTTTTAATAAAAGAAAGAGTGATTTCCCATTGGCGGGAGAGTAAATTTGGCGAAAGAGTGTAATTAATCATAGCTATTATTCTGTTTGTTAAATTTTAATATTTTGCCGGTATTTTAATACAGCCTACAGGCTGCATCAAAAAAGGCCGTCTGAAAAGGAAGGATGAAGGATATGACAAGATTTTAGTAAGGATTTTGTTAATAATTTGATTTGTATTGTTTTTATTTTCCAAAAAAATATTTTTGACATATTGTCAGCAATGTAATATCGCTTGGCGCGTATCGGTATCTATGTTAAATTTAGAAAAATAGCCCATTGTTTCGCTTGATTTGACTCAAAAATCAGAAATCGGCTGTAATAAAAAATTCTTATTGCCATGATTAATGGAGACTTTTATGGACACGCAAACTTACAACTACAAAGTGGTGAGGCAATTTGCCATCATGACCGTAGTTTGGGGCATCGTGGGCATGTTGGTAGGTGTTATCGTTGCCGCACAACTGTTTGCCCCTTCCCTTGATTTATCCGATGTCGGCCCGTGGTTTCACTTCGGTCGCCTGCGTCCGCTGCATACCAATGCGGTGATTTTTGCTTTTGGCGGATGCGGCCTGATGGGGACGTCCTATTATGTGGTGCAGCGTACTTGTAATGTGCGTTTGTTCGGCGGCAACTGGCTGCCGGCATTTACGTTCTGGGGGTGGCAGGCAGTTATTGTGGCAGCCGCAATTTCACTGCCTATGGGTTTTACCCAAGCCAAAGAATATGCGGAACTGGAATGGCCGATTGATATTTTAATCGCATTGGTTTGGATTGCTTACGCCGTAGTTTTCTTCGGTACCATTGCCAAACGCAAAGTAAAGCATATTTATGTAGCAAACTGGTTTTACGGCGGTTTCATCTTGGCTGTAGCCTTGCTGCATATCGTTAATAATATCAGTGTCCCAGCCGGTTTTATGAAATCCTACCCCGTTTATTCCGGCGCTATCGATGCAATGGTGCAATGGTGGTACGGCCATAACGCCGTCGGCTTTTTCCTGACTGCGGGCTTCTTGGGTATGATGTATTACTTCGTTCCGAAACAGGCCGCTCGTCCGATTTATTCGTATCGTTTGTCCGTCGTCCATTTCTGGGCGTTGATTTTCACTTACATGTGGGCGGGTTCGCACCACCTTCACTATACCGCATTGCCCGACTGGACCCAGTCTTTGGGCATGGTTCTGTCTCTGATTCTGTTTGCGCCGTCTTGGGGCGGTATGATTAACGGCATCATGACTTTGTCCGGTGCGTGGGACAAACTGCGAACCGATCCGGTTTTGAAATTTCTGATAGTTTCCCTCTCTTTCTACGGTATGTCGACTTTCGAAGGCCCGATGATGTCCATCAAAACCGTTAATTCCCTGAGCCATTATACCGACTGGACCATCGCGCACGTACACGCGGGTGCGTTGGGTTGGGTAGGTTTTGTGACAATCGGTTCGGTGTACTACATGATTCCGCGTCTTTTCGGTAAAAACGAGATGCACAGTACCAAATTGATTGAGGCGCATTTTTGGATTGCCACTATCGGTGTGGTCTTGTACATCGCCGCAATGTGGATTGCCGGTGTGTACCAAGGTCTGATGTGGGGTTCTTTAAACAAAGACGGTACGCTGACTTATTCGTTTGTAGAATCCGTGAAACACACTATGCCTTATTATCAAATCCGATTTGTGGGCGGCATGCTGTATTTGAGCGGTATGTGCATCATGGCATACAACGTTTACCGCACGGCGGTCGGCGGCAGGCCGGTGGATGCGGAAATCCCTGCGGTTTCCCAAGCGCAGCACCACTAACGTATAAGAAAGATAGGCTACCAAAATGAAATTGCAACACTTAGTCGAAGAAAAAGTCGGGTTCCTGATAGTGTTTACCGTTCTGGTTATCAGCGTCGGCTTGCTTATTGAAGCAGTACCGTTGTTTTTTACCAAAGCGGTAACCCAACCGGCTCCGGGCGTTAAACCGTATAACGCTTTACAAGTGGCGGGAAGGGATATTTATGTGCGTGAAGGCTGTTATAACTGCCACTCGCAGATGATTCGCCCTTTCCGTGCCGAGACTGAACGTTACGGCCATTATTCAGTAGCGGGGGAGTCGGTTTACGACCGTCCGTTCCAATGGGGTTCGAAACGTACCGGTCCTGATTTGGCCCGTGTCGGCGGACGTTATTCCGATGAGTGGCACCGTATCCATCTGCTCAACCCGCGCGATGTCGTCCCCGAATCCAATATGCCTGCATTCCCGTGGCTGGCCCGTAATAAAGTGGATGCGGAAGCCACTGTCAGACATATGAAGGCTCTGCGCTCTGTCGGTACACCTTACAGCGACGAAGAAATTGAAAAAGCTCCGGAGGCTTTGGAAAACAAATCAGAGCTGGACGCCGTAATCGCTTACCTGCAAGGGTTGGGTTTGGCATTGAAAAACGTAAGGTAACATCATGGATGCTAACTGGGCGCGCTCGCTTTTTACCCTTTGGGTATTCGTCAGTTTTATTTTGGTTATCTATATTGTGTTTAATCGGCGCAATAAGAAAAACTATGATGATGCCGCAAACAGTATTTTCGACAATAACGACGATAATACGTCCGATAAAAACGGGCGATAACCGGTTAATCCGCGATAACGGAGCAAAAGAATGAACACAACTTCCCAATTTACCAGTAATTTCTGGAATATATACATTGCCGTCATCGTCCTGTTCAGTTTCATCGGCTTGGCTTGGCTGCTGCTTTCGCAAAATGTTGTGAAGCCGCTGAAAAAAGGCGAAGAGGTTAAAACCACAGGACACAACTGGGACGGTATTGAAGAGTACAATAATCCGCTGCCGCGTTGGTGGTTTTGGTTATACGTCTGCACTTGGTTGTTCGGTATCGGTTATTTGATTATGTTCCCAGGTATCGGCGACTATAAAGGCTATTGGGGCTGGAGCAGCCACGGGCAGTACGAAGAGGAAATGCAAAAGGCGAACGAGCAATACGGAAAACTGTATGCGAAATTTGCCAAAATGCCGATTGAACAGGTTGCCAAAAATCCTGAAGCACGCCAAATCGGTAAGAATATGTTTGATACTTATTGTATCCAATGCCACGGTTCGGATGCGAAAGGTTCCAAAGGGTTTCCGAACCTGACCGACAATGATTGGCTGTGGGGCGGCGAACCTGAAAAAATCCATGAGACCATTGAAAAAGGCCGCATAGCGACTATGGCTGCATGGGGGCCTGCTTTAGGTGAAGAACGCGTTAAAGACGTTGCAAACTATGTGATGTCTTTGTCCAAACCGAAAGACCAGTATGACCAAGAGCGTGCAGCACGCGGTAAGGCCTTGTTCAGCGGTCCGCCGGCCAACTGCTTTACCTGTCATGGAGATAAGGGGCAGGGTATTCAGGGCTTGGGTCCGAATCTGACTGATAATATATGGCTTTGGGGTGGAACGCAAAAAGCCATTATTGAGACCATTACCAATGGCCGCCACAGCCAAATGCCCGCATGGGGCGGTTTCTTGGATAAAGACAAACTGCACATTATGACGGCGTATGTTTGGGGTTTGTCAAACAAAGACGGTAAAGCGCCGGCCAAGAAAGCAGAACCCGCACCGGTGGCAGCACCTGCTCCGACAGCATCGCCTGCGGAAAAAGAGGCCGCCGCTCCGGCAGATAAAGCAACGTCATCGGCCGATAATAAGGCCGGTTCCGCTACTACTGAAGCCAAGCCAGCCGATAAGGCAGAAGCAGCTCCGGTAGCCAAGGCGGATGGTAAAAAAGTCTATGAGGCAAGCTGCAAATCCTGCCATGGCAACGCTATTCCAGGAATCCCTCATGTCGGTACGAAAGCAGATTGGGCGCCGCGTATCAAGCAAGGTAAAGAAACTTTGCACAAACATGCCCTTGAAGGGTTCAATGCCATGCCGGCCAAAGGCGGCAACAGCGGTCTGAGCGACGATGAAGTGAAGGCTGCTGTGGACTACATGGCGAATGAATCCGGTGCAAAATTTTAGTTTCTGACTGGATTAGAATAAAGGCGTATCTGAAAGGATACGCCTTTTTGTTTGTTGTAGCTGCGGGATAGGAATGGGGAAACAGGTATTTAAGGGTACCATGTTGTGTCAGCCAGAATGAATCGAGGCCGTCTGAAAATTTCAAACGGCCTCTTTGGAAATGAGCAGACAGTTAACCGACTAATCAGATTCAACCGTGCCAGTAATACCGGACAATGTGGAAGAACACGGGTGCGGCGAAGCAGATGGAATCTACTCGGTCGAGCATACCGCCGTGGCCGCGTATCATGTTGCCCCAGTCTTTGACGCCGTAGTCGCGTTTGATGGCGGACATCACCAGCCCACCGAAGAAACCCATCAGGCAGATGACAAAACCGATAGCGGCGGCTTGGCCGTGGCTAAACGGCGTAATCGGCGACAGCAGCGCGGCAAGTACGGTGGCAGACAAAATGCCGCCGACCGTACCGGATATGGTTTTAGACGGAGAAAGCGACGGCATGATTTTGGCACCGCCGACCAGTTTGCCCCAAACGTATTGCAACACGTCCGAAGCCTGCACCACGAAAATCAGGAACATCAGCAGCAGGATATTGCCGCTGCTGTCGAAATCGTCCAAATTCAGGAACATCAAGGCGGGAACGTGTGAAAGGCAGAAGATGCAGATCATCGACATCCACTGCGTTTTGGCGGCGCGTTCGAGGAAATGGGCGGTTTGACCGCTCAAGCTGGCGATAATCGGCAACACCAAAAAGCCGTACACGGGGATGAAAATGCTGAACATGCCGTACCAGCCGTCATAAACAAAATAATATTGCACCGGCAGCAGCAGGTAGAAGCAGGTTACCATGCTGTAATAATCGCTGCGGCGGCGATAGACGAGGGTCATAAATTCGCGCAAAGCGGCAAACGAAATCAGAAAAAACAGCGCCACCGTCCCCGTTTTGCCGAACCAAAATGCGACCAGCAGCACCAGCGTCATCAGCCACCAAGCGTAGATGCGTGCGTTGAGGTTGGAGATGGTGGCATTGTCTGCGCCGTTTTTGCGTTTCAGCCATTGCCCGACGACGCTGGCGAAAATCAATATGGCAAATACGCCAGTAAAGATATAGCCTGCCTGCGGAGTCAGATGGGCGGCGGTTTGTTCGGTAATGATTTGGCCGGACGTGTTAACAAAGCTCACGATGCAGCTCCTTTGTTTTGTTGAGACTCGTTGCACTCGTTTTGGCGAAACTCACTTCGTTCGTTTTCAGACGACCTCAATGCCAGCAAGGCTTCGCGGGTGCGTGTGAGAAAACTTTCTTTGTCTTCATCTTCGCGCAGGGTCAGCGGTTCGCCGATGTGGACTTCGCACAACAGCGGCACGGGCAGCACTTTGCCTTTGGGCAGGACGCGGTTGATGTTGTCTATCCAAATCGGCACAAACTCAGTATCCGGCTTGCTTTTTGCCAGATGGTAAATGCCTGATTTAAAAGGGAGCAGGATTTCGTTTTCGTCCGTATTGCGTGTGCCTTCAGGGAAGATAATCAGCGAATCGCCCGCTTGGAGCGCGTGGTTCATCTGCTCGGTAATCGACTGCGGATTGTCGCTGTGGCGCGGAATCAAGAGCGCATTGAAGACGTTTTGGATGATGAAGCGTTTGAGTTTGTTGGTCAGCCAGTAATCCGAGCCGGCAACGGGACGCGTCGAAAGCCGCCAGCGGCGCGGCAGGGAAATCCACACCAGCAAAAAATCGCCGTGGCTGCCGTGATTAGCGTAATACACTTTCTGCTGCGGATTGAACGCCAGTTCGCGCGGGCTTTTGGGGCGGACGCCGGTGAGAAAGGATACCGACAGGCACAATACTTGGTCGGTCAGCCATGCAAGTTGTTTTTTAAGAAAATTTTTCATGACATCAGAGGATTTGGATAAGGAAAACTGCCGATTGTGCAGCGGTCAGGTAAAGGCTTTTGCGCCACAAGGCAATCGCGCCCGCCACACGTTCCGGCATGGAGGGGTCGTCTGAAACGCGGCGCAAGCCGGTTTGCCGTAAGGCTTGGTCGAAGGCTTCGGGCGTATAGCGGCCGTCGGCAAAATCTTGGAACACTCGGCGGTCGAATTCGATGCGGATGTGGTAGTACAACAGCGCCGCCGCCAAGACAAGCTGCACCGCCGACCACGCGCCGCCGCGTTGCGCGGACAAAACGAATAGCAAGGCATTGAACACAGCGGTATAGCGGGCGGTGGCAAGCAGGCGGGCGGTAATCAGGCTGTCAGTGGAATTGTCCATTCACATTCCTTTTGGGTATGGAAACCGTCATTCGGGGCATATCATGTCCAAGGGTCGTCTGAATTTGTCATCGGGATGGCACGGGCTTACCTAAAAACAAATTCTTTTCTGCAATCAAAATATAAATGGCTACTGCCGACAAAATGGCCGTCTGAATAACCTTGCTGACAGGGTGGGTGGCGAAAATCTCGTTACCCAGATTGGCGCACAGGTGGAATATCGTCGCCACGGCGATGCTGCGCCCGCTTTTGGCGTACAACCAGTTCATCAATAGGACGAAGACAAACATGCTGACCACGAAATTAACCGTGTAGAGTGCGCCTTCGGAAACGATTTGGCTGTGATAATAGCCTTTGACGAAGGCAAGCGGCATGTGCCAAAACGCCCAATACACGGTAAATAGCAAGGATGCGACAAACAGGCTTCTGCGTGCCGTGAGCGCGTCGGTGCCATAGCTGTGCCACGCCAATTCTTCGGCAACAGGCGCAATAAGGAGCATGAACCATGGCGACAGCAAGGCGGACGTAAATGACGGATGTCCCGAAATGTGAAACTGCGCCCAACTGTGTCCGGAAGCGATGGAGATGAGTTGCGCCAGCACCAAGGTAACCGGACCGAGCAGCGCGGCAGCGAGCAGGTATCGCTTGGGAAAACCTGTCAGGCGGAACAGGCGGTGTTTCGCGTCTGTCCACAATTTGGGCTGTTTGTACAACATGAATGCCGCCACGAGCATGGGGGCGAACAGCCCGGCCAATCCTAACGCGGCCTGTGCCCACTGGTACTCAACAGCATCAGGGCGGTGGCTGATGTAGGCGGCAGCAAACCATAATGTCCACGGAATCAGCAGGGATAAAGTGTAAAACGTAACGGGGCGGTAGCTTTTAGTCATAAGTTTCCCTCCTTACTTTGGTTCGGCACAGATGAGTCATCGTATCGTGAATTTACTTTAAACTAGGACTGCATTGCCTTGCACAAGCTCAATAGAGAATGATTTGCTCAGCTTGGGCTTTTCATCTACTTATCTTAGCTATCTCGATTAGCGTCGCGGAAACTCGCTGCGTTCATTTTCAGACGGCCTGCCGCCGCTTCTACTGCCTTTGCCGTTTCCGGCGGCAGCACCATCTGCGGGCGGGCCTGTTTCAGTTCTGCCGTTGCCTGCGCCAAATCCCGACAGCCGCCGTAAACCAGCAGCCAAGTAAGCACCACCGCCGCGCTGCGTCCGTAGCCCAGCGCGCAACAGGTCAGAACCTTGCCGCGTTGCCGGCGCAATGTTTCCAGCAATGAAGCCGCCTGCATCAAATCGTTTTCAGACGGCGCAACCATGTCCAACAGCGGCAGAACGCGGTATGTGCCGCGATAACGGGGGCGGGGATATTCGGCGCATACGTCCAATACGGCGGGGAGGCCGTCTGAAATTGCTGATACGCTGCCAATTAACACACCATCACGCACCCGCGCCGTCTTCGCCTTTCCGCACAGCCAGTACGCCATGTTCAGCCGCACGCCAGCCAAATAAGGCAGCAGCAAAACCGTTGCCGCTGCCGACAGCATGCCGTCTGCCTGTTTTTGGAACACCGCCGCATTGCCGGTTAGATAGGCGAAAGCGACCACTGACAGCGACACGCTGACCCACAACATCCACAACCACGCTCTGCCAAACAAGGACGGCAGTGCCGACAATACCGCGCCTGCCAGATACAGCATGGCGATTTTGATTTCACGGGAACGTGTTTCGGGGGAAGTTTTGGCTTCGCGGAAACTTGCTTCGCTCGTTTTCAGACGGCCTTGAGTATCAAAAGGCCGTCTGAAAGGCGATACGCCGTGTTGCGGTATTACCCACAACACCAGCCAGCCCAGCAGTGCTCCGGTCGGCACATCGATAAAGTGGTGTTGGTAAGTCGTCAGTACCGACAAAGCAATCAGGCTTTGCCACAACAAAATCGGCAAACGGATTTTGGGAAACCGCGTCCAATAAAACGCACCGACAATGATAGACAGCGCGATATGCAGCGACGGCGCTTGGTTGTACGGCAAGTCAAACGCTACCAACGAATCAAAAAGCCAACCCCACAGCCCGTCGGTAGGTGGCTTCGGCCAGCCGAAATGCAGCGGAAATAGCATGAAGCAAGTAGTGGCAATAATTTGCGCCGATACCAGCCGTGCGACGTAGCGATTTTGTTCACACGCATTTCGGCAAAGGAAAAACGCCGCCGCATACATCAGGTTCAGCGACCAATAAGGCACAATCGTCCACGCCCAAAACGGAATGCCGCGCTCCCACGCAAAAGCGACTTCCGGCACATAGGCCAGCGATGCCGCGTAATGGTTGGACAGGCCGTAGCTGGTGTAGAACAGCGCACCGATTAGGGCAAGTTTCAGCAGGGAGGCTTTGAAGGCGGGTTTCATGGGTTATGGTTGTTTGATGCAATTTTATAGCGGATTAACGCGATTTTGATACAAGATGGGCCAGTATCGTCGCAGAAATTAAGTTAATCTGCCATATCAGAAGCATAATATTATTTTACCGTTGCATGAGTTGAATATTATTCTCGGAAGGATACAATACGGCCTGCTGTTTTAGCGCAGCACGGGCGGCTTAGGCTACCTGAAAAATTTCCTGATGCTCAATATGGAGTCATACAATTATGAAATTATTATCTGTTGTTACTGCGGCGGCGCTGGCTGCCGTTTCCCTGAGTGCTGTGGCTGCGCCTGCAGGCATGGTTTCCTATACTTGCGACAACGGCAAACAGTTGAACGCACTGTATGAATTCGACCGCCAAGGCAGAGCGGTAAACGTTGCGGTTAATGCCGCCGGAACGCAGGCCAATCTTACTGTGAACAAAAAGCAGTCTGACAGCACCGGTACCACCTTTACCAACCGTCGCGGCTACTCCTTGTCTGCCGGCTATATCGACAAAAACACCCACACCACTTCCGACGTGGTGGGCTTGACTGCTCCGGGCGGCCGCTTCATCGTGAAAAACTGTTCGCCTGTAAGCAACTAATATTTTTCTATCGAAGGCCGTCTGAAATCGTTTTGCGGTTTTCAGACGGCCTTTATTTTTTTATTTCTTCACAGCTAGGCTCACGGTGAAAATGCCGTCTTCGTCTATCCACTGATGGATTTTTTCAAAACCGGCTTTTTCTACAAGTTGATCCATTTCCTGCTGGCTGCGGCGGCGCATCACCCAGTTCGGGCTGCCCGCTTTGTGGCTGGTCAGCGCGCGGGCAATCATTTCAAGCTGCGGATGCCACGGCTGTCCGGTGTAAATCAGGTAGCCGCCCGTTTCAATCGCATCGCCGAAGCCGTAGAGCGAGTTCAAAATCAAATCGTTGTCGGCAAACAATTCGTGCAGGCCGGAAACGATGCCCAGCGTAGGACGGGGCTGCAAATCCTGATAGTTGGCGCGGTCGTAGGCATTGACTTCATCGAAGGTAACCGTGTCTTGCAGACCGCGTTCGGCAATCAGCTTGCGTCCGGCTTCGACGTTAATCGGGCTGTAATCGCGCAGGCGCACGGAATCGGGCAGCGTGTCGGCAGTCAGCGCGTCGAGCACATAGCGGCCGTGCCCCGAGGCAATATCGAGAACGTGTACGGGTTTACCCGCTTCGCGCAGCTTGGCAGAGGCCGTCTGAATCGCTTTGCCGATATTGATTTTGCGTTGGCGGATGCCGCGCCAGCCGATGGCGTTGAGATAGTGTTTGTCCACCGCCACACCAAAGGCGTTGCTGCCCTGCGGCTGGTTGCGGTACACATAATCCAGCGTACTGCCAGAGTCGTAGCCGGTTTCTTTGCCGATTTTCAAACCTTCGCTCCAACGCGCGCCGAGGTCGAGAGAAGCGCGGTAAACCGCCCAGAATACGCCGCGCGGCGACCAGACGGGCAAAGGCGTGGTCAGTTCGTCGGCTTCGCGGCGGCTTTCGCCGTGCAGGTGGGCTTGGGTCAAATCGACTTGATATAAAGGCTGATTGAAACGTTCGCGGATAAAGCGGCGCATTTCGACAAAGGCAATTTCGCGGTTTTGCTCGCCCAATGTGTCGTGATAGAAGCCCTCCAGAACATGACGTTCTTTGATGCGGCTGCCCAAGCGGTTGTAGAAATCGTGTTGCGGTTTGTGGTGAACAACCCAGTCGCTGCCGGAAATCAAAAGCTGCAAGGGCGTGGTAATGGCCTGCGCGTCGGCGACGACGCGTTCGGCGGCTTCATACAAACCGAGCAGAATGCGCACGGAAATGGCGCGGGTAATCAGCGAATCGTTGTCGTAGCTGGTTTGGCGTTCTTGGTTGTGGGTCAGGTAATGGGCTTTGACGTAGCTGTTGACAAAGAAATTGCCGCGCCATTTCTGCATGATTTTCAGACCGGTGCGGGCAAAAGGGACGTAGAGTTTGACTTTGAATGCGGGTGATGCCAATACGGCGCAGCGGATTTTCGGCGCGTAGTCGTGCAGCCAAGTGGACACCAATACTGCGCCGACACTTTGCGCGATCACGCAGATGTTTTCAGGCTTGATGCCGTATTCGCTTTGGATGTGGCGGATAAAGTCGTCCACATCGGCAACGGAAGTACCGATACTGGGGCTGTCGCCGCGTTCGCCGGGGCTGTGCCCATGACCGCGCGCGTCCCATGCGAAATAGGCAAAATCGTCGAAACCGAGTTCGTCGGCAACAAACATCATCCGGCCGGAATGCTCGTGGCCGCGGTGGAACAGCACGATGGCTTTATCAGCCGAACCGTCGGCAGCGGGGCGGTAGCGGTAGAAAAGTTCGGTGCCGTCTTGGGTGGCGAAGTGTTTTTGCTGTTCCTGCATGGTGGCTCCTGATTGATATATTCTGCGAGGCGCGCATTATGACATGAAAAAATGCGCAGAGGGTATCGGTAGGACAGGCGGTTGAAACGGATAATGAATGATAAGGCCGTCTGAAAACTGATTTTCAGACGGCCTTTGAAGGATTCTCTGCCTTATTCAACGGCTGCCGAGCCGCTTGTCCGGCCGCGCGAACACAAACACTGCCAGCGAAGTCAGCGCGCCCAGCGTGTCGGCGAGCATGTCTTTTTGCGCGTCCCAAATATCGCCTTGCGAACCGAGCACTTCCAGCCCTGCCTCGCCGCCATCAATCACCGCATATTGCCATTCGATGATTTCGTAAGCCGCCGCCACGCTCATGATGAAGAACAAGGAGAAAAACAGGGCAAGCGCAGGTCGGCAGAGTTTGCGGCGCAACAGCCATTCCGCCATCGGATAGGCGTAGAAACCGATAATGTAGTGTCCGACGCGGTCGAAATGGTTGCGCCCTTCGCCTAAAAACGGGGCAAGCAGGCGGTTTGCCCAGTCGAAGGGCACATCGGCGAAGGTGTAGTGTGCGCCGACGGTGTGCATAATCAGCCAGAAGCTCATGAATACGTAAGCCAAATTGCTGAAACGGAAGCGGCGGTAAGTGGCGATAAGCGCGATAAATACGGTGGAAACGGGGAGAATTTCGGCGTACCAAACGGCGCGGTCGGACGGGTTGATGCCCGACCAGACGATGAGTGCGGCAATGAAAACCGTGAGCAGCAAAGGGATGACGTGCGAATTTTTTTGCATAAAGTTTATCGTGTTATCAATGGAATGGAAGAGAAGGAAACGATTTTCAGACGGCCTTCAAACCATTGACGACGCGCTTATAGCAGGTGAAAACCAATGCCGCGCAAGCCAGCCACATGACGACGTAGAAAACCGCATGGAAGCTGCCCGCTACCGCGTACCACCCCGCCAGCACGCCGATAAAGAATGCGCGGTCGCTCTTACCGAACGGCCCGTCATAACGCCGCCCGTTGCCGTGTACCTGCCCCAGCACGCCGCAAAATTCGGTCATTGCCGCCAGCCAGACAAACAGGCCGATTTGTGCGCCGTCAAACGGGGCGATAAAGGCAAAAGGCAGATACAGCGCGGCATCGGCAGCAACATCGGTGATTTCGTTCAGATAGCCGCCCAATGCCGACTGCTGACCGAACTCGCGCGCCAGCATGCCGTCCACCGCGTTCAACGCCATGCGGACAAACAGCCACACGGGCAACAGCCAAAACAAGGCAGGAACCTGCGCACCGAGCGACAGCAGCAGCCCGACCGCGACCGACACCGCGCAAGCCGCCAGCGTAACCTGATTGGCGGTTACCCCCTTCTGATAAAGCCGGCGCACCAGCGGGCGCAGCAGGTTTTGGAATTTGGGTTTAAGGGCGTAGATGCTCATCATTATGCCGTCTGAAAATAAACGAAGTGCCGCGATTATAAACGAAATCCGTTATAATCCGTCAACTTTCCAACCACGCGGTTCGCAAACCTCCCGCGTTACCAAAACTAGGATTCACCATGCAAAACCAACAAGCCTTGGTCATCTTCTCCGGCGGCCAGGACTCCACCACCTGCCTGATTCAGGCGCTTCAGACCTACGGGCGCGAAAACGTCCAAACCATCACCTTCCAATACGGACAACGCCACGCCGTCGAGCTGGAACGCGCCCGCTGGATCGCGCAGGATTTGGGCGTCAAACAAACCGTACTCGACTTGAGCCTGATGCAGCAGATTACGCACAACGCCCTGATGGATGACACCGCCGCCATCGAAACCGCTTCAGACGGCCTGCCCAATACCTTCGTGGACGGACGCAACGCCCTGTTCCTGCTCTACGCCGCCATCTACGCCAAAGGACAAGGCATCCGGCACATTATCGCGGGCGTGTGTGAAACCGACTTCTCCGGCTATCCCGACTGCCGCGACGTGTTCGTCAAATCCATGAACGTTACTCTCAATCTGGCGATGGACTACGCCTTCCAAATCCACACCCCGTTGATGTACCTGACCAAAGCGCAAACTTGGGCGCTGGCGGACGAAATGGGCGCGCTGGACTACATCCGTGAGCAGACCCACACCTGCTACAACGGCATCGTCGGCGGCTGCCACGAATGCCCGAGCTGCGTGTTGCGCGAGCGCGGGTTGGCGGAATATTTGGAAAGCAAAAAGGCCGTCTGAAAAAAGTGTTCCGTCCGGAGTGGGAACGTCTGCGGCAAGAGGGTGGTCGAATAATAAGCCGAGAACAACTGTAAGGGCCCTCATGACCGACAAAATCCATCTCTACCACCCGCTCCATACCCTGAAACCTTTTTCAGACGGCATCTGGATTGCCGACGGAAAAGTCATACACATGAATTTTCCTCTGGGCATCAAAGTGCCGTTCAGCACCCGCATGACCGTCGTGCGCCTGAACGACGGCGGGCTGTGGTGTCATTCGCCGGTTGAACCCGTGCCCGAACTGCTGCGGCAAATCGACGCGCTCGGCGAAGTCCGCCATCTGGTTTCGCCCAACAAAATCCACTACGCCCACATTGCCGCGTGGAAACGGCATTACCCGCAGGCGCTTGCGTGGGCAAGTTCGGGCGTGCGCGAACGGGCGGCATCGCAGCATATTGCCGTTTGTTTCGATGCCGACCTCGGTGCAGCCGCGCCGCCGCAATGGGCGGACGATTTGGCGCAAATGCCGTTTGCGGGCAGCGCAGCGATGGAGGAAACCGTGTTTTTCCACCGCGCGAGCCGAACCCTGATACTGGCCGATTTGATTGAAAACTTCGAAACCGCCAAATTTCCCAACCACTTTTGGGCGGGCGTGATGAAACTGACGGGTATCGCCGACCCCGACGGCAAGGCCCCCGCCGACTGGCGTGCCACCTTCAAAGACAAAACCGCCGCCCGCGCCTGCCTGAAGCAGATGCTGGACTGGCAGCCGGAAAAAATCATACTGGCGCACGGCCGCTGCTACGAAACCGGCGGCACGGACGAACTGCGCCGCGCGTTCAGATGGCTGGATTAACTAAGCTGCGGCTGTTTTGTTGAAAAATAAGTTATCCGTTGTGTTTGCAAAAAGAACAAACCATGAAAATTACCAAGATATTCACCTTCGACTCCTCGCACATGCTCGACGGGCATGACGGCAAATGCCAAAACCTGCACGGGCATACCTACAAACTCGAAATCACCGTTTCAGACGACCCCGTCAGGGGCGGGCCGAAAGACGGCATGGTGATGGATTTCACCGACCTCAAAGCCGCCGTCAAAAAACACATTACCGACCCCTTTGACCACGCGTTTATCTACCACGGCGGCAACGGCCGCGAATGCCAAATCGCCGCGCTCTTGGAGGGCTGGAACATGAAAACCCTGTGCCTGCCTTGCCGCACTACTGCCGAAAATATGGCGGTCGAAATGTACGACCGTTTGAAAAACGCTGGGCTGAAAGTGTGCAGCGTGAAATTGTGGGAAACGCCGACATCGTGTGCGGAGTATGAAGGGGAGTAGGGAATATCTTGCACGTATCGATATAGTAAATTCAAATAAGGCATGCCCAACCGCGTCATTCCTGCGCAGGCGGGAATCCAGACCTTGGTTTTTCAGGAATATTTAAAAATTGCAGCAATTCCAACTCTCTGGATTCCCGCCTGCGCGGGAATGACGGTGTGGGGCGTCCTTATTTGAATTTACCGTAAAACGGTTTTTTCTCCTGCACGGATTCCCCGTTTTTTCAGACGGCCTTCCATACCAACACACTCATTAAAAGGAACACCCATGAAACTCCTCTCCACCCTCTTAGTCCTCCTCGTCGCCGCCGAACAGTTCTACATCGCCTGGCTTGAAATGACGCAGATTCCCAGCGAAAAGGCGGCGGAGATTTTTAAGCTGCCTTATGAATTTATGGAACAAAAGCGCGTGCAGACCCTGTTCAGCAACCAAGGGCTGTATAACGGCTTTCTCGGCATCGGGCTGGTGTGGTCTCGGTTTGCCGCGCCGGACAATGCCGTTTACGGCGCGACGATTCTGTTTCTCGGCTTCGTATTGATTGCCGCCGCATGGGGTGCGTTCTCTTCCGGCAACAAAGGCATACTCGTCAAACAAGGTTTGCCCGCGATGCTGGCAGCGGCGGCGGTGTTGGCGGCATGAAAAAAATCAGCGTCGCCCCCGAAAATCCGCAATACCGCATCGTTGAAATTTTCGAGAGCCTGCAAGGCGAGGGCTGGAACACGGGTATGCCCGCCGTTTTCGTCCGCTTGGGTAAATGCAATCTGGCGTGCGGCTGGTGTGATACCGATTATTTGAAATTCGGCATGATGAGCCTGTCCGACATCTTAGGTCGTCTGAAAACCTACACCGTGCGCAACGTCATCATTACCGGCGGCGAGCCGACCATTCAGCCGCATCTCAATACGCTGCTGGACGCGCTCAAGGCGGAAGGCTATTTCCTCTGTATCGAAACCAACGGACTCAAGCCCGCACCGCCGCAAATCGACTACATCGCCACCAGCCCCAAAGCCTGCTACGCCGACAAATATGAAAATAGCTGTATCGCCGAAGCCGACGAAGTGCGCATCGTGGCGGACGGCGATGTCGTTGCGTTCTGCGAAAACATGGAACGCAAAATCCGCGCGCGCCATTACTACCTTTCGCCCTGCGAACAAAACGGCGTGATGAACATCTACGACACCATCCGCCAAATCGGTATCTTAAACAGCCGCTCTGACGCGCCCGTGCATTGGCAGTTGAGCGTGCAGACGCACAAATGGGCGGGGATAGAGTAAGCCTTCCCGCGTTTGATGCGAAGATAACGGACAGGCCGTCTGAAAAGGCTTTTCAGACGGCCTGTCCGTTATCTTTCTGCTATACTTCATCCGATAGGATTTTTGTTTTCTTATTAAAGGAACATCATGAGCAAACTCTTTCCCAATGCCGTTATGCGCACCCGCGCCCCTTACCGTTTCGACATCGTCGGCAGCTTCCTGCGTCCCGACTCCCTGAAGCAGGCGCGCCGCCGTTGCGCCTGCGGCGAATGCAGCCTTGAAGAAATGCACCGCGTCGAAGACAGGGAAATCGCCACACTGATTGCCAAAGAAAAAGCGGTCGGCCTGCCCAACGTAACCGACGGCGAGTTCCGCCGCACATGGTGGCATCTGGATTTCCTGTTCGAACTGCTGGGTGTGGAGCTGGCGGAGGCGGAAGAATACAGCACCAAATTCCAAGCGCACATGCACCGCCCCGTTACATTGAAAATCACCGACAAAATCGAATTTCCGAACGCGCATCCGTTTTTGGCGCATTTCAAGGCATTGCAGGAAGAGGCGGGCGGCCATCCGGTGAAATTCACCATCCCGTCGCCGAGTATGCTGCACCTGATTACCTGCGTGCGCACGCCCAACCCGCAGCTTATCGAACGCTATGCGGGCCGCAACGACCTGCTGCTGGCCGACATTACCGCCGCCTATGTCAAAGCCGTCAATGCGCTGTATGACGCGGGCTGCCGCATCCTCCAGCTTGACGACACTTCGTGGGGCGAGTTCTGTTCGGAAGAAAAACGCGCGCTGTATCAGGCGCAGGGGGTGGATGTGGATGCGACCGCCCGCAGCTATGTGAAGATGCTGAACGACATCCGCGCCGCCGCGCCGGCGGATATGGTGCTTACCATGCACGTCTGCCGCGGCAATTTCCGTTCGACATGGTTCTCCAGCGGCGATTACGAACCGGTGGCCGAAATCCTGTTCGGCGGCTGCAACGTCGACGGTTTTTTTCTGGAATACGACAGCGACCGCGCCGGCAGCTTCAAACCGCTGCGCTTCATTAAAAACCAGCAGGTCGTGCTGGGGCTGGTAACGTCCAAATCGGGCGAACTGGAAGACCGCGACACCGTTATCGGGCGCATCAAAGAAGCCGCGCAGTATGTGGACATCAACCAGTTATGCCTCAGCCCGCAATGCGGTTTCGCCTCCACCGAAGAAGGCAACGTGCTGACCGAGGAGGAGCAGTGGAAGAAACTGGCGCTGATCCGCAGCATCGTAGAAGAAGTGTGGGGCAACGCTTAAGGCCGGTTTCCGTAGTTGCCGTCAGGCCGTCTGAAAACGGATTATGTCCGTTTCAGACGGCCTTTCCTTTTGCGGTTTGCCGCCGTCAAACATGGTGCACAATCAGTTTCTTGCCCTGATAATCCAGCACCGCCACATCCATATCGAACAAATCCCTGATATTTTCTTCCGTGAACACCTCTTCCGGCCTGCCGGTCAGGGCTACGCGGCCGTTTTTCATCGCCACCACGAAATCCGCATACGCCGCCGCCTGATTGATGTCGTGCAGCACCACCACCGTCGTGCGTTTGTGTTCGTGCGTCAGCCGCTGCAACAGGCGCATCAGCGCGCGGGCGTGGTACATGTCCAGATTGTTCAGCGGTTCGTCCAGCAGCACATAGTCCGTGCATTGGCAGAACACCATCGCAATCATCGCCCGCTGCCGCTGCCCGCCCGAAAGCTCGGTCAGGTAGCGGTCGGCGAAACTTTCGAGCCGGAACTCGCCAAGCGCGTTTCCGACAACCGCCTTGTCCGTTTCAGACGGCCTGCCCTGATGGTAGGGGTAACGTCCGAACATCAGCAGGTCGCGCACGGTGATGCGGCTCATGATGCTGTTTTCCTGCGTCAGAATCGACAGCGTTTTGGCCAGTTCGGCGGTCGGCGTGGAGGAAACGTCTTTGCCCGCATAACTGATCCGGCCGCTCTCCAGAGGGCGCAGGCGCGCCATAAACGACAGCAGCGTCGATTTGCCCGCGCCGTTCGGCCCGATAAGCGCGGTAATCCCGCCCTGCGGAATCTCAAGGCTGACATCGTCTAGGATAAGTTGGGCGCCGATTTTGTGGCTGACGTTGAGGATGCTGATCATGGTGTCTGAACGGTGTGTGTTGGAATGAAAGCGGTATGTTTGTCTGAAACGGGTGATGGGGCCGTCTGAAATGCCGACGGTGCGGCACTAGGCCGCGCGCACGTCCACAAATTGCGGGTCGTCGGCCAAATCCAGCAGAAACGCCTTCACCCGCGCCTGCCAGAGTTCGCCGAAGCGTTTGAGTTCTTCCGGCGTGGCCGCTCCGCCGACGGCTTTGGGCATAAGTTCGCGCATTTCGGGTGCGAAGGGGTACATGCCTGCGTTGAGGCTGACGGCGACGGTTTTGCCGTTGTCTTTGCGGCGCAGGGTCAGCACGGCGTCGGTACCGGCGTCGAAACTCAAGAGGTTGCGGCGGGAAAACCGTCCGTGCGGGCCGATGCCGCCGAAACCGGTTTCCGGCGCGGCGCCGGTCAGAAGCTGGGCGACGGCCGCAGTTACGCCGACCGTTCCCTCGTCGCGCGCGCCCTGCATGGCGACTTCGATTTCGCCGCGCTGCGGCAGCTCGGTACCGTACAGCGCCTGCAAACCTTTGAGCACCATCAGATAAGCGCCTGCGACGGTAGGGCAGGAATGCCCGCACAGGCGCACTGCGTCGGCATAGCGGTATTCCATGATGCCATGCTCCGCCGCGCCGAGAAATTCGGCGAGCTTGTCCTGCACCCGCAACACGGGTGCCTGATTGAAAAATTCGGGGTATTTTACCTGGGTCATGACCATCTCCTTATGAGGCCGTCTGAAAACACAAGGGGCGGGCGGTGCCGCGTTTTCAGACGGCCTGTTTATTTCCGTTTCCTTAAAATCAAATACAAAAACACCAGTCCGCCCGCAAATTCGACCACCACGCTCAACACGGCCTTCATGCTCAGCAAGTGTTCGAACAGGGTTTGCCCGCCGACCAGCAGGATACCCGCGGTGCAGAAGGCCAGCGGCAGGCGCACGGCGTGTTTCATGCTGGAGGCGAGGTGGTTGGTCAGCGCGGCGACGAGCAGGCCGAAGAAGCTGACCGGGCCGACCACGGCGGTGGAAGTGGCGGTTAGCGCGGCAATCCAGAGCAATATCCACAAAGTATTGCGCGTGTAGTTTATGCCCAGATTGACGGTTTGGTCGCGGCCGAGCATATAGACGTCGAGGCGGTGGCGTTCGCGCCAGACGAAGAACACGCTGGCGGCGATGACCGCCGCACCGATGCCGAGCAGCTTTTGGTTGACGGTATTGAACGAAGCGAAGGTATAGGCCTGGGCGACGGCAAATTCCTCCGGGTCTATCATGCGTTGCAGCAGCGACGAAAGGCTGCGGAACAAAACGCCGAAAATCACCCCTATCAGTATCATCCGCGCCAAATCGCGCCCGCCCTGTTTCATCAGGATGAAAAACAGCAGCACCGAGCCGCCCATCATCGCAACCAGTTCGAAGCCGAACTTGCCCGCCGGCGGCAACTGCGAATAACCCGCGCCGCCGAGGGCAAACACGAGCAGCGTCTGCAAAAAGATGTACAGCGAATCGAAGCCGAGGATGGAGGGAGTGAGAATCGGATTGTTGGTCAGCGTCTGGAAAAGCATGGTTGACACGCCCACCGCATAGGCCACCGTCAGCAGCGCGGCGAGTTTGCCCAGCCGCAGCGGCAGCACGAAATCCCAGTTGCCGCCCGCGTCCAGCGTAAGGAACAGGGCGCACGAAGCCAGCAGCAGGCAGGCCGCCGTCCACAGCGGCCGGCTGCTGCCCTGCATGAATCCGATATGGTTTTCAGACGGCATGGGCGGGCTTCCTCAGCAATAACCACAAAAACAGCACCGTACCCGCTACGCCGAACACGACGGACACGGGGATTTCAAACGGAAACACGATGACGCGGCCGATGATGTCGCACAACAAAACCGACGACGCGCCGAGCAGGGCGACCGCCGGCAGGCTGCGGCGCAGCCTGTCGCCCATGATGCGGCTGACGATGTTGGGCACGACCAGCCCGATAAACGGAATATTGCCGACGGTAACCACCACCAGCGAGGTAATCAGCGCGACGATAACCAATCCCGACCACAATATCGTATTGCGGTTCAGGCCGAGGTTGACGCTGACCGTTTCACCCAGGCCCGCGATGGTGAGCCGGTCGGCAATCAGATAGGCCGCCAGCGCCAGTATGCCGGTGAACCACAGCAGTTCGTAGCGGCCGAGCAGCACGCCGGAGAAATCGCCCTGTTGCCAGATGCCGAGCATTTGCAGCATATCGGTTTCGTAACCGATAAACACCGCCGCCGATTCAATCACGCCGCCGAAGATAATCCCCACCAGCGGCACCATCAGCTGCGCCGTCGGCGGCAGCCCGCGGATTAAGGCCATGAACAGCAGCATCCCCGCCAGTGCGGCCGCGGCGGCCACCGCCATTTTCCCCATCAGCGCCGCGGCAGGGAAAAACAGCGACATCAGCAGCAGGCCCAGCGCCGCGCTCTGGCTGGCGCCGACCATCGAAGGTTCGACAAAGCGGTTGCGCATCAGAATCTGCATAATCATCCCCGCCACCGCCATCGACGCGCCGGTCAATACGAGGGCCGATGTGCGCGGCAGGCGGCTGACGAGCATGAGCCGCATGTCGTCCGACAGCGAAAGGACGTGCCGCCAACTGAAATCGGCAACACCGACGGAGAGGCTGACGATAAAGAGTACCGCCAGCGCCAGCAGGTTCGACAGGTTGAAATAAGAAGGTTTCGGAGGCATAGGTTCGGTGGGGACGGGTTTCAGACGGCCTCAAACCGTCATCGGGGCCGTCTGAAAAACAAAAACGAAAACCGGTGGCGCGTCCGGTCAGTATTCCGACAGCGGTTTTTCCGGGTCGTAGCCGCCGTCGCTTTCCTTAACGACGGCCTGCCCGCAGATAATGTGTTCGCCGTCGAACGTGAGGGTGGGGTTGCCGTACAGCTCCCAGCCGTTTTGCAGGGCTTCGGTAACGCGGCGGCAGAACGAGGCGTCGTCCGGTCCGGTGAGGTAGCGGTAGAGTTTCATGAGCGGTTTCTCCAGTGTGAAAAACATTTTCAGACGGCCTCAAAAGCAGGACGGAGCCGTCTGAAACAGTATAGTGAAATATCTAAAAAACAGTAACGGCCATATTCGGTAATCTACTCTTTCCGAGCGGCGGGAAGGTGGCGGAAAAGGGACAAGATTGCCGTTGCGGAGCACAGGCCGTCTGAAATCCCACTGCCGCCATACCAGATTCCGCGCTGTCGGTTTATTTGGCGGCGTTAAACGCTTCCGTTACCTGTTTGGACGCATTCAGCAATTCCTGGGCGCCGCCTGCGGCAAGGTAGGTTTCCGGCGGCAGGTAGACCACCTGTCCCTTTTTCCAAGCCGTCGTTTCGGCCACCAGCGGATTGTCCAAAACGTCTTTGGCCGCCTTGCCTTCCTCGCCGATGGCGGCAGAACGGTCCAGCACAAACAACCAGTCGGGATTGGTTTTTTTAATGTATTCGAACGTAACGGGCTGGCCGTGGTTGCCCTTTTCCTTAATGGAGGAGTCGGCGGCAGGCACGCCGATGTCTTGGTGAAGCCAGCCGCCCAGGCGCGAGCCGGTGCCGAAGGCGGACATCTTGCCGCCGTTGACCAGAATCACCAGCCCCTTGCCCTTGCCTAGGGCGGCGGCCTTGGCCGCTTCAAACGAAGCGTCGATTTCCGCTTTCAATTTGTCCGCCTCCGCCTGTTTGCCGAAAATCTGCGCCAGCGCGTCAATGCGCTCTTTCGCACTGTCTTTCAGGTGCGCGGTGTCGGCGGTCATTTCGATGGTGGGGGCAATCCGGCTCAGTTGGTCGAATGCTTTGGCCGTGCGGCTGCCGATGATGACAAGCTGCGGCTTGTAGGCGTTCAACGCCTCATAGTCGGGTTCGAACAGCGTTCCCGCCGGTTTGGTCTGCTTGAAATAGGCGTCGAGATAGGGCAGCAGGTTTTTGTCGACGGACATGCCCGTCGGCACGCCCAGCTTGTTTAAAGTATCAAGCATACCCAAATCGTACACGGCGACGCGCTCCGGATTCCGCGGAACGGCCACCTCGCCCCGTGTGGTTTTGACCGTAACGCTCGGTCCTTCGATTTTGGCGGACGCCATCACGCCGGAAGCGGAACCGGCGGGCTGGGCGGAATCTTTCTGCGAACATGCGCCTAAAGCCAAAGCGCAGCATACGGCAAGAGCGGTGAAACGTAACATTTTGATTGTGTCTCCAGGCAGAATGGGGCCGTCTGAAACGACGGGTAAGAAAGGATGAGAATTATTCGCTTTTATTTTGACATAAACCAATCATATTTGCCAGCACGCCAAACCGATGGCCTGAAGGACGGGGAGCGGTGTATTGTGCGGAATAGATTTTTCAAATCATTATCTGGGTTTCTATTGCCTGCCGAATGTGCTATCGTGCCGGCAAAAACAACCGCCCGTCAGGATTTCCCATGTCCCGCAATCTTTCCCTGCAACCGCCGCAGTTTGCCGAGTTGCCCGCCACATTCTATTCGAGCGTCAATCCCGAACCCTTGAACCGGCCATATTGGGTGGCCTTCAATCCCAGTTTGGCGGAAGCATTGGGCTTGGATGAGGATTTTCAGACGGCCTCCAACCTCGCCTATCTCTCCGGCAGCGCGGAGCATTACCGGCCGCAGCCGCTGGCAACCGTGTACAGCGGCCATCAGTTCGGCGCGTATACCCCGCGGCTGGGCGACGGGCGCGCGCTGTTGCTGGGCGATTCCGAAGACAGGCACGGCCGGCGTTGGGAATGGCAGCTCAAAGGCGCGGGCAAAACGCCGTATTCCCGCTTTGCCGACGGCCGCGCGGTGCTGCGTTCGAGCATACGCGAATACCTCTGTTCCGAAGCGATGCACGGTTTGGGCATCCCGACCACGCGCGCGTTGGCCTTATGCGGCAGTCAGGACCCCGTCTACCGCGAACGGCAGGAAACCGCCGCCGTCTTGACGCGCATCGCACCGAGCTTTATCCGCTTCGGCCACTTCGAATACCTGTTTTACCAAGGCCGCGAAGCCGAATTGAAACTGCTCGCCGACTTTCTAATCCGCCATCATTATCCCGACTGCCGTGCCGCCGCCAACCCCTACGCCGAACTGTTGCATCAAATCGGCCTTCGCACCGCCTCGCTTGCCGCCGCATGGCAGAGCGTCGGTTTCTGCCACGGCGTGCTGAATACCGACAATATGTCCGCGCTGGGGCTGACGATAGACTACGGCCCGTTCGGTTTTATGGACGCCTACGACCGCCACCATGTCAGCAATCATTCCGACGGCAAGGGCCGCTACGCCTACAACGCCCAGCCCTATATCGCGCATTGGAATTTTTCCGCACTGGCCAACTGCTTTGAAAGCCTTGTGTCCGAAGAGTTTATCAATCAAACGCTCGAACAGTGGCCCGATGTTTTTCAGACGGCCTATCTGCACAAAATGCGCGGGAAACTCGGTTTGCAACATGCCGAAAGCGGCGATGATGCCTTGATTGCCGACCTACTCGCCGCCTTGCAGGACGGCAGCGTCGATTTCACCCTGTTTTTCAGGCATCTGGCCAAAATCAGACATGTCCACGGCGACCCGCTGCCGCTTGAATTGGAAAACCTGTTCGGCGGCAACGTAACGCCGGTGTTCAATCTCTGGCTGGGTTTATACCGACGGCGGCTGCGCGGCGAAAACAGCCGCTCCGCAGAACGCGCGGAACGTATGAACCGCACCAACCCGCTGTACGTTTTGCGTAACCATCTTGCCGAACAGGCCATCGTTTTGGCGCAAAGCGGCGACTACCGCGAAATCGAACGCCTGCGCCGCTGCTTGGAAAACCCGTTTGAAGAGCGTGCGGAGTTCGCCGATTTCGCCGAACCCCCACCTGCGGGCAGTACGCCTGTCCGGGTAAGCTGCTCGAGTTGAACGGAACGGACATATTGGAAAAAAGGCCGTCTGAAACATTCAGACGGCCTTTTGTGTGCCGGAAAACCCTGTCAGGCCGGTTCCGCCATTTCCAACGCCTGTTTGATGTCCACGGCAACGACGCGCGAGACGCCTTTTTCCTGCATGGTTACGCCGACGAGCTGCTCTGCCATTTCCATGGTCAGGCGGTTGTGGGAGATGTAGAGGAACTGGGTTTGCGCCG
>ERZ773075.185-NODE-185-length-53764-cov-133.147_pt1 | contig 53764 bp, 43 predicted proteins | sample MGYA00580614_ERZ773075 | MGnify/ENA primary metagenome ERZ773075 (study PRJEB29015, sample SAMEA2738021) | human oral metagenome | biome: human oral; feature: human-associated habitat; material: dental | place: China | collected 2043 ...
AGTTCATCGCGTTCATCGTGAGGCCAAGCCTAGGCCAGGGCGCCGACACGTTCCGTTATTCCCAGCCCCTTCCAGTGCACCGCCGGCCTTCACATCCTGTTGGGTACAGTTCGCAGAAACCGTTGAAAGAGGAACCGAGATGCGCACCATCGCCCTGTACACGACTGAGACCATGGCGGACTGGGAGTACGCCTACCTCACCACTCAGATCGCGGGCGCGGAGCAGCTCAAGCCCGGGCGCTTTCGGCTGCTGCTCGTGGGCGACGGGCTCGAGCCGGTGCGCACACTCGGGAACCTGCCGCTGACGCCTGAGACCGACCTCGACGCGCTGGACGCACTTGCCGAAGAGGGCTCGCTCGCGGCCCTGGTCATTCCGGGAGGGGACCACTACGAGGCCGGGCACAACCGGCTCATCGAGGCCGTCGGCAGCCTCGTGGACAAGGAGATTCCGGTGGCCGCGATCTGCGGTGCCACGCTTCTGCTGGCGAGGGGCGGTTTCCTGGACGAGCGCCGCCACACCTCGAATGCCGCCGCTTACTTGGAGGCCAGTGGATACCGCGGTGGTACCCACTACGTAGAGACGCCGGTGGTCACCGATCGGGGTGTCACCACGACCTCAGGCATTCACGCGGTCCCCTTCACCGCGGAGGTCATACGGATCACCGGGCTCGTGCCCGATGCGATGGCCGACTCCTGGGAGCAGGTCTTCCTCAACGCTCGGGAAGAGGACTACATGGCGCTCATGGAGGCGACCGCCGCCTGGCAGAACGCCTGAGGGGAACACTCTCCCCGTCTCGGTCTCTCACATCTTCACAGCCATCGGGGAGCTCCTGGAGGCGGCTGCGGTGATCACGGCCCCACATGAGCTGACCCCAGCCCGGTGGCAGGTGCTGGGCGCCGTCCTGGAGGAATCGCTGCCGGTTGCCGAGATCGCGCGTCGGGTCGGACTGGCGCGGCAGAGCGTGCAACGGGTGGCCAATGATGTCGTCGCGCAGGACTGGGCGCACTGGCAGCCCAATCCCGGGCGGCGCGGTCAGAACCTGCTCGTCCTGACCGGCAAGGGACGGCGAGCGATCACGGCACTCACCGCGGAGCAGCACGCCTGGGCCGACACCGTCGGCCAGGAGATCGGAGAGAAGAACCTGAAGACCCTGGGGACGCTGATCAGCAGGCTTACTGAGGCATCACGCCGCTACCGGCAGAGTACAAACGACGAGCGCTAACATCCCGGCAGGCAACCCCCGCCTTCCCACCCGCAGCGAAGAAGTCGACGCCCCTGGACTCGCATCGCTCACGGCTCCACGATAGAGAGGTGTACTCCGAGACGGTCCTGAGTGAGCAGCGCACGCTCTGGCGATCGGCGGGCGGCAGCGCCGCCACCATTCCTGCTGACGGATGCGTCGACCTCATTGTCCGCAGCGAGCAGGTGCTCCTGTGCGGCCCGCAGACCCGTGTCATCCACGCTCCCGCCGACGACGTTGACCCCACCGTCGGTTTGAGGATGGAGGCGGGCACGGCTCGCAGGATCCTGCCCGTCGCACTCAGCGAGCTGAGGGACCGAGTAGTGGAGCTGCGCACTGCGTTGGGTTCGGAGGCGGTTGCCCTGTACGACCTGATGATGCGAGCGAGCATCGACCCCCGCCCCGGCCCCACGCTCTCTGCCCTGCTCGCTGACGAGGCGGAGCCGTGGGTGCCGACGACGCACCGACTCGCCCGGACCGGAGCGTCAGCCCGAGAGGCCGCCCGGGCTCTGGACTGGTCGGAGCGCACGCTGCGCAGACGAATGCTGGAGACCTTCGGCTACGGGTACACCACTCTGGTACGTGTCGAGCGAGCGCTCCGGGCCCGCTCGCTTCTCCAGCGGGGACTTTCGGCGGCAGATGTCTCAGCGATGACGGGTTATGCTGATCAGCCGCATCTGACCCGCGAGTTCGTGCGCATGGTCGGGGCGACGCCGGCTCAGTTCTCCAAGGCCGCGAAGAGGTCGACGCTATTGCCATCGGGGTCGAGCACCGTGGCATAGCGCTGCCCCCAGGGGGCATCCCACGGCTCGGTGCGACCTTCGTATCCTGCTCTGGTGAGCTTGGCGTAGGTGGAGTCCACGGCGTTCACCGTCCCCTGGTCAAAGGCTAGGGCGATGCGATGACCTCCCGAGGGCGACTCATAACCGGGATCAAGACGGCGAATGAGGTCGATGGTGTCCCACGCCAGAACGGTGCCGTCTTCGAGCCTGGTATCGACGTGCGGCTCGTCGCTCCTTTCAGGAACAGGCGCTCCAAGCAGGCGGTAGAAGGCGAGCGAGGCGGACATGTCGCGAGTCACGATGCCGATGAATCCGAGTCGTAGTGCCATAGCCACACCGTATGCCGCCCACGCCACCGCGTCTTGAACAGAACGGCCACGACCTCCAGGCCCCTGAAGGACGAGTCCACATCCGCTCGAACTGCGGCGTCTCAGCTCACCGAATGCGAGCGAGCATCACACAGCCGAATCAAGTACCCGCCACGGTTGTGCTCGCACGGGCCTTCAGAACCACTGGGACTCTCAACGCCGTCGGCCCCGTCGGCGGGATTTAACGCACGGCGCGCAGGTAGCGGTCGCGGCCGGTGAGGTCCTGACCGGTCTCGGCTTGCTTGAAGCCTGCCCCAAGCGCGGCCGCGCGCAGCAGTGCCCCCTGCTCGTGGTCGTGCTCCATGACGAGCACCCCGCCGGTGCGCAGCAGCGCGACCGAACGCACGAGGACATCGATCGGAATATCCAGCCCGTCGGGTCCCCCGCCGTAAAGGGCCACGGTGGGCTCATGCTGGGAGGTCTCGGCATCCTCCACGGCGCCGGCCGGCACATAGGGCGGGTTGGAGACGACGACGTCGACCTGCCCGTTGAGGTCGTGGAGGACAAGCGGGTCGGTGGCGTCGGCGTGGATCACCTCGACGCGCCCGGGGACCAGCCGCTCGCAGTTCTCGCGGGCCAGGGTCGCGGCGGTCTCACTGATCTCGACAGCGACCACCCGGGCTCCTGGCACCTCCTTGGCGACGCAGGCGGCGATCGCTCCCGAACCGGTGCACAGGTCGGCGGTCAGAACCACTCCCCCGCCGCCGGCCATCACCTCGCGGGCGGCCTCAATGGCGGCTCCGGCCACCACCTCGGTCTCCGGGCGCACGATGAACACGCCGGGGCGGCTGATGAGCTCGGCCCCCCGCAGCCACATGCGCCCGATAATGTGCTGAAGGGGCTCGCGGCACTCGCGGCGCAGCACCAGCGCGTCATAAGCGGCCGGGAAGTCTCCGTCGGCGCCGTCGGCCAGCAGCAGTGCCCGCCCCAGCAGGTGCTCGGCGAGGATCCGGGCATCGACCTGGGGGCTGGTCACGCCGGCCGCAGCCAGCCGCCCGGCCGCCTGGCGCACCAGCGCCCGCAGCCCGTAGCGGTCCACCGCGCCCGCCGGCGCACCGCCGCACAACTCAGGAGCCACTGCCCTCACCCACCTGGGATAATCGTTCAGCCTCGTCCATGGCGATGGCCGAGGCGATCACCGGGCCGAGGTCACCGTCAAGAACGGCATCGAGGTTGTAAGCCTTGAAGCCGGTGCGGTGGTCGGCGATCCGGTTCTCAGGGAAATTGTAGGTGCGGATTCGCTCGGAACGGTCCACAGTGCGCACCTGACTGCGACGGGCCTGCGAGGCCTCGGCGGCGGCGGCGGCCGCTCGCTCGGCCAGGAGCCGGGCCCGCAGGACCCGCATGGCCGCTTCCTTGTTCTGCAGCTGGGACTTCTCGTTCTGCATCGACACGACGATCCCGGAGGGCAGGTGGGTAATGCGCACGGCCGAGTCAGTGGTGTTGACGCTCTGGCCCCCCGGCCCCGAGGAGCGGAAGACGTCGATGCGCAGGTCTGCGGCGTCGATCTGGAACTCTCCGGGGTCGTCGGCCTCCGGCATGACCAAGACGCCGGCCGCGGAGGTGTGGATACGCCCTTGCGACTCGGTGACCGGGACGCGCTGGACGCGGTGGACGCCGCCCTCGTACTTCAGGTGTGCCCACACCCCGTCTTGGGGCTCCACGGGTCCGCGGGTCTTGATGGCCAGCCGCACGTCCTTGTAACCGCCCAGGTCGGAGTCGGTGGCGTCGAGAACCTCGACGGCCCACCCCTGTCGTTCGGCGTAGCGGGAGTACATGCGGGCCAGGTCGGAGGCGAACAACGCCGACTCCTCCCCGCCCTCACCGGCCTTGACCTCGATGATGACATCGCGGGCGTCGTCGGGGTCGCGGGGCACGAGGACCTCGCGCAGATGCTCGCCGGCCTCGGTCGCGGCCGCCTCGAGGGCCGGGACCTCGGCGGCGAAGTCCTCATCCTCCGCAGCCAGCTCGCGGGCATCGGCCAGGTCGGCGCTGGCCGTCTGCCAGGCCCGGTAGGCGGCAACGACCCTGCCCAGCTCGGCGTAGCGGCGCCCCAGCCGACGCATGGCGCCGGGGTCGGCTGCCGCGGGCCCGGCCATCTCGGCCTCGATGTCCGCATACTCGGCCAGGAGCGGCTCGGCGGCGGAGAAGTCCTCACTCATGGACTCGGGTTCCTTCATGGGCTGGGAATCGTGCTGACGCGCACCTGCGATACACGCCGCGATATGCGAACGACGCCGACGGCGGCTCTGGGAGCCGGCCGCCGACGTCGTCAGACGCGGTTACTTGCCGCGCTTGCCGTACCGGGCCTCGAAGCGGGCGACTCGGCCACCGGTGTCGAGGATCTTCTGCTTGCCGGTGTAGAAGGGGTGGCAGGCCGAGCACACGTCCACGCGGATCTCACCGGAGGTGACGGTGGAGCGGGTCTCGAAGGTGTTGCCACAGGTGCACGTGACCGTGGTGGCCACGTAGTCGGGGTGAATGCCCTGCTTCATAGGTTTCTCCTTAAGCGTCAGAGGGTCCCGGGTCCCGCGCGGGGGCGCAGGTGAACCGGAGGCCAGCAGCAGACTATGCCACCGGCCGGCTCACCCGCGCAACGGTTGTGCCTGGTGATAACGGGCACCTGCCCGGAGTCGAGTTCGCCCGGTCCTGCCGGGAACCGAACCGGTTCTGCAGGTGTTACTCGTCCTCGCCGTCGGCCGGCGAGGCGCTGGCCGGAGTGGTCTTGGACAGGACCATGAGGAACTCGGCGTTGGACTGGGTGTCCTTGAGCTTGGACAGCACCAGCTCGAGGGCCTGCTGCTGCTCGAGCCCGGCAAAGAGGCGGCGCAGGCGCCACATGATCTTGAGCTGGGCGGGGTCGATGAGCAGTTCCTCGCGGCGGGTGCCGGAGGCGGCCACGTCCACGGCCGGGAAGATGCGCTTGTCGGCGAGCTGGCGCGACAGGCGCAGCTCCATGTTCCCGGTGCCCTTGAACTCCTCGAAGATGACCTCGTCCATCTTGGAGCCGGTTTCCACCAGGGCCGTGGCCAGGATGGTCAGGCTGCCGCCGTTCTCCACGTTGCGGGCGGCGCCGAAGAAGCGCTTGGGCGGGTAGAGGGCGGAGGCGTCCACACCACCGGAGAGGATTCGGCCGCTGGCAGGCGCCGCCAGGTTGTAGGCGCGCCCGAGGCGGGTGATGGAGTCCAGCAGCACGACGACGTCCTGGCCCAGCTCCACGAGGCGCTTGGCGCGCTCGATGGCCAGCTCGGCCACGATCGTGTGGTCGGAGGCGGGGCGGTCGAAGGTGGAGGCGATGACCTCGCCCTTGACCGTGCGCTGCATGTCGGTGACCTCCTCGGGGCGCTCGTCGACGAGCACGACCATGAGGTGGGCCTCGGGGTTGTTGACGCTGATGGCGTTGGCGATCTGCTGCAGAACGATCGTCTTACCCGCCTTGGGCGGGGAGACGATGAGCCCGCGCTGCCCCTTGCCGATGGGCGAGACCAGGTCGATGATCCGCGGGGTGACGGCCTTGGGCGTGGTCTCCAGGCGCAGCTGCTCCTGGGGGGAGAGGGGGGTGAGCTTGGCGAACTCAGGCCGGCGCTTGGAGCGCTCGGCGTCCATGCCGTTGACGGTCTCGACGCTGACCATGGGGTTGTACTTGACCCGGCCGGCGCGGTTCTGACGGCGGTTGTTGCGCCCGCCCTGGTGGGGCGTGGAGGACTCCGAGCCCTCACGGACCCAGCCGGTCACGGCGTCGCCGGCACGCAGCCCGTTGTCCTTGATGAGCTGGTTGGAGACGTAGACGTCCTTGGGACCGGGCAGGTAGCCGGAGGTGCGCAGGTAGGCGTGCTGGTTGTCGGTGACGTCCAGGATGCCGGCCACCGGCAGGAGGACCTCGTCCTCGCGCGGCTGGTTGCGGTTGCCGCGCCCGCCGTTGTTGTCACGGTGCTCGCGGCCGGCGTCACGGTCGTCACGGTCGAAGCGGTCGCGTCCGCGCTTGCGGCCCCGGCGTCGACGCCCGCCGCGCTCGTCGTCGTAGCCGTCGGCGTCGTCATTGCCGTCGCGGCCCCGGCGCGAGCGCTCCTGGGGCTCGACGACGGAGGTCCCGGTGGCGTCGGCCAGGTCGCGCATGAGAGCGGCCTTGGCATCGGCATGGTCCTCGGGCGAGTCCGTGCGGGGCTCGCGGGAGGTGCGCTCCTGGGGCTCGGGGGCTCCCGCGGAGGCGTGGGCGCGCCTGCGGCCGCGGCGCGTCTGATCGCGCGATGAGCGCTCGCCGCGCTCCGAACGGGTGTAGGAGTCGCCGTCGTCGCCCGCCTCGGTACGCTCGGAACGCGCGGTGCGTTCGCGCCACCTGCTGCGCGCGGGGCGTTCCTCGTCGTCGGAGTCGGCGGAGGAACCGGAACGGTCGGGCAGGTCGATGCCCAGGTCGAGCGCCGGCGAAGACTGGCGCTCCTCGGGGGCGCCGGAGGCCGCGGTGGCGCGGCGACGGCGCGAGCGCGCCGGAGCAGTCGCCTCTGCGGGCTCAGAGGAGGATGCGCCGGAGGAGGAATCAGGGATGTCGGTCCCGTCGGCATCGGATGAGTCGGTCGACGCACTCGGGGAATCGGAAGCGGAGGATGAGGAGGCACGCGCCTGACGGATGGCGGAGACGAGCTCGCTCTTTCGCATACGGGAGATGCCCTTGAGGCCCATGGAGCCTGCGAGCGACTGGAGCTCGGCCAGACGCATAGTGGAAAGTGAGGGCTGGGCGCTGGAGGTCTCGGTCACGAGTGTCCTAACGGTGTGATGACGCTCCGCGGGAGGAGACGTTCAACTGGGGAGACCCCCCGGAATCGTTCACGGGGAAGGCCATGCACTGCCGGTTCCTGCAGGGGCATAAGCCTCAGGTCCGGGGCTGGTGCGGTCAGCGGCGCGGTGCAATCCACGCGGCCGACGGTGTCAGCATAGCAGCCCGTTCACGCAGTGCCTAACGGAGCAACGCGCAACGTTCCACCGATATTCCAGCTTCTCGCCGTCTATGTTCCGAGACATCACACCCGCGCACGGTCACCGCATCTGTCTCCACACGTAGGGCAGATTCAGGAGGTCAGGACCGCGCCGCGGGTGTCGATGCCGGGGCTGAGCACGCTCCAGCCGTGGTTCTCCAGGGTGAAGCGGGTCTGTTCGGCCAGTGTGGACAGGACGAGCACTGTGGGGCCGGCTCCGGAGATGACCGCCGGGTAGCCCTGCTCGCGCAGGGAGTCCATGACCGCCATGGAGGCCGGAAGGACGCCGCGCCGGTACTCCTGGTGGAGTCGGTCCTCAGTGCCGGCCATGAGCAGGTCGGGGCGCCCGGCGAGCGCGAGCATGAGGACGGCCGCCCGGGAGGTGTTGAACAGGGCGTCCTCGCGCGGAACGGAGACGGGCAGGACCTGGCGGGCCTCCTTGGTGGACAGGCGCGTGGTCGACGGCGGGATGAGCAGGCTCACCCCGAGTGAGGCGTCCACCGGCATGGGCGCCATGCGCGGATGGCCGCCGCGCTCGACCCAGGCGACGGTGGCTCCGCCGAAGACGGCCGGGGCGACATTGTCGGGGTGGCCTTCGAACTCGGTGGCCAGGGAGAAGATCCGGTCGTTGTCGAGGGCCTCGGGCTCGGAGATGAGACCGCGCGCCAGCATGAGCCCGGCCACCGCGGCGCTGGCGGAGGAACCCATGCCTCCGCCGTGGGGGATCCGGTTGAGGCAGCGCATCTCGAAACCGGCCTGCGGGGCGCCGACGGCATCCAGGCCGGCTCGCAGCGCCCGCACGACGAGGTTGTCGTCGTCGGTGGGCACCGTCTCGGCTCCGACGCCCTCGACGATGACGCGGGTGACGCCGGTGATCGGGCGCACCGAGACCTCGTCGTAATAGCGGAAGGCCATGCCGAAGGAGTCGAAGCCCGGCCCCATGTTCGCCGTCGTGGCCGGGACGCGGACGGCGGCGCGCTCGTAGACGATCCGCATGTCACTCGCCCTCGACGCGTTGGATAGAGACGATTTCGGCGACCCGGTCCGAGTCCCGCAGCCCCTCGACGGCGGCGTCGAGGTGGAAGACGGGAGCGGGGTGGGTCACGAAGGTGACGACGGCCTGGTCGTCGCTGCCGTCGGTGGTGACGTAGGCGCTCTGACGCACCGAGTTGATGGAGACCCCGTTCTCGGCGAAGACGGAGGCCATCGCGGCCAGGGATCCGACGGCGTCGTCGGATCGCAGCTGGATCTGGTAGCGGGTGACGGCCGACTCAGGACCGAGGACCGGCAGGCTCGCGTAGGAGGACTCGCGGGGGGCCTGACCGCCGTGGACCCGGTGGGCGGCGGCGGCGACGACGTCGGACAGGACGGCTGAGGCGGTCGGGGCTCCCCCGGCGCCCTGTCCGTAGAACATGAGGCGCCCGGCGCTCTCGGCCTCGACCAGGACGGCGTTGTAGGCACCGCGGACGCTGGCCAGCGGGTGGTCGTTGGGCACGAGGGCGGGGTGGACGCGCACGGAGACGCCGTGGGCGTGCTCGTCCTCGCGGCGCTGGGCGATGGCGAGCAGCTTGAGCTCGCAGCCCGAGGCGTGGGCCTCGCGGATGTCGTCGGCAGTGATCGCACGGATGCCCTCGACGGAGACGTCGTCGAGGCCCACGCGGGTGTGGAAGGCGAGGGAGGCGATGATGGCGGCCTTGGCGGCGGCGTCCAGGCCGTCGACGTCGGCGGTGGGGTCGGCCTCGGCGTAGCCGAGCTCCTGGGCGGTGGTCAGGGCGGTCTCGAAGGACAGGCCCTTGGTGCTCATCTCGTCGAGGATGTAGTTGGTGGTGCCGTTGACGATGCCGAGCACGCTGGTGACGCGGTCCCCGGCCATCGACTCGCGCAGCGCATAGACGACGGGAATGGCGCCCGCGACGGCGGCCTCGTAGTAGAAATCGGTGCCGGCAGCGGCCGCGGCCGCGTAGAGCTCGGGACCGTGAGCGGCGATGAGGGCTTTGTTGCCGGTGATGACGCTGGCCCCGGCCTTGAATGCGGCCAGGATGAGGGTCCGGGCGGGCTCGATGCCGCCGATGAGCTCGATGACCAGATCGTTGCCGGTGGCGACGGCGGTGGCGTCGTCAGTGAGGAGGTTCCGGGGCACCGAGGCGTCTCGTGGAGCGTCGACGTCGCGCACGGCCACGCCCGTGATCTCCAGGCGAGCACCGGAACGGGCAGCGAAGTCGTCGGCCTGTTCGGTGAGCAGGCGGATCACCTGGCTGCCGACGGTCCCGGCGCCGAGAACGCCGACGGTGAGGGTGCGCTGGGCGGGTGAGAGCTCCTGAGCCACGAGATGGACCACCTTGCTGTGTAGCGTGCCTTCCGCGGGCACTTCGACTGCGTGAAGCGATGGGGCCGGATACGGCAGGAGCCTGTGACCTGCTGCCCGCGTGCGCCGACCGTCGCTGCGGGCCAGCATAAGGGCCATCGGCCCAGGAGCGCTTGCCCGTCGATGTACGGACACGCGACGAACCCGTCACGCCCCGCTCGCGAAGAGCCGGTCTTCAAGGACCGATCTCACCGAGGTAGTGCGTCTACCAGGCGGCGAGGGCCCTCAGCGGCGCCAGAGGAGCTGCTTGAGCAGCCGACCGATCACCCGCCCCAGGCCCATGGACATCGGGGCCGGCACGTCGTCGAAGCTCCCCCAGGCCGGGGGCGGCTGCTCCAGGGAGGAGACGAAGGAGGTCAGTGAGGACGGAGAAGAGGATGTCGCTGCGCTCATGACTCCAGGCTAGAAAGGGAGACGAGGCCACCGAGACCCCCGGGAGAATGATTGATGGTGAGGGAGGCTCCTCCCTAGGGTTGAGTCACCCTCATGCCCAGGGACCGTCCCGGGCCCGGGAGCGCGCGGGATGCAGACGGCACGCCAGTGGCCCCGCCCCGGTTGAACCGGGGCGGGGCCACTGGAATCTCCTGATGAAGTTCAGACTCGAGAAGCGGTCACCCGCGTTCAGGAGGCGTTGCGGCGGCGAGCCACCAGCAGAGCGCCGCCACCCACGCCGGCACCGGCGAGGAGCAGGAGCGCAACGGCGTTAGCACCGGTGCGAGCCAGCGGCGGGGTGCTGGTCGGCGTCCTCGGGGTGGAGGTGGGCGGAACCGGAGCGCCCGGGGTGGTGGTCGGCGGGACCGCGGGCGGAGCCGTGGTGGTCGGCGGAGCCGTGGTCGCCGGAGGCGTGGTGGCCGGCGGGACCGTGGTGGTCGGCGGAGCCGTGGTCGTGGGCGGAGCCGTGGTGGTCGGCGGAGCCGTAGTCGTGGTCGTCGTGTTGGTCAGAGAGACCTTGACGAGCTCCTGGTCGCGGATGGTGAAGGTGTTGGTGTTCTGACCGTCCACGGTGAAGACCGGCTCGCCCCAGCTGTAGCCAGAGGCTGCGGGCTGGGCCTTGGAGATGTCCTCGCTCAGCGTGATCTTGGTGCCCACGGGGAAGGTCCCCTCGAAGGTGACCGGTGCACCGGGCTTGACGGTGACGGAGGACGTACCGGTGCGGCCCTCGCCAGTGGGCTTCTGGCCCTCGGGGGCCTTCCAGTTCGGGTAGGAACTGGCGGCGGCCGGCAGCTCGTAGGCGACGTCGACGACGAAGGAGGAGTCTGCAGCTTGAGCGGCGCCGTCGCCCTGAACGACCTTGGTCACGTCGAAGGTGCCGAAGCCGGGCTCCATCTGGACCGAGATGTCGAAGTACTGGACATAGGACTGCTGCTGAGTGCTGATCAGGTCCGTGCCGTTGAGGTTGATGCTGTTCTCGTAGACGGTGCCCCGGGTTGCGGTGACGGCGTTGCCGTTGGCGTCCACGAAGGAGACCGGGTACTCCAGGGTGAAGTTGGTGCCGTTCTTGAACGGACCGGTCACCTCGTAGGTGGCGGTGCGGCCGTCCTCGGAGTAGGTGGCCTTGACGTCGTAGTCACCGTACTGGGTGGTGGAGTCCTGGCCGGCGGCGTTGGTCAGCGGGATGGACTTGCCGTCAGCAGGACGCAGGTTGAGGACCGTGCGGGTGGCGTCGGCCTGGTTGAAGGTCATGCCGCCACCGAGGGTGTCGGTGAAGACGATGCTCTGGCGGGAGCCGTCGAAGGTCTTGCCGAGCTTGCCACCAGTGGTCTGGTTGGTCCCGAAGTTCACACCCCAGGTCAGCTCCTTGTAGTTGTTGTAGAAGGTGGAGGCCCACTTGGTGAGCTCCCAGTCGCTCTCCTCAGGACCGCCGATGCCGCCACCACCGGGCAGAATGACAGGGGTTGTGACGCCGTTGGCGGTGAGGTCGACGGTCTGCGAGTCGGTGGTCTTAACGACCGACACCAGGGCAGAGCCGCTGCCCTTGAAGTTGTGGAAGCCGGCAGCCTTCAGCTCATCGACCTTGGAGTTAAAGGTGCAGGTGACGTCCCTAACGGTGAGGGTGCAGGTGCCGACCTCAACGTCCTTGCCGCCGTACTCGACGGTCATCGGGTGGGTGGCGTTGTTCTGCAGGTTGCTGAAGTACTCGCCCAGACCAATGGTGAAGGAGTCGCCCGACTTGAGGTTGGCGTCGACGCCGTTCCAGTCGAAGCTCAGGCGAGCGAGGTCGTAGTAGTTGAGCTTCCCGTCCTGCTCAACGTTGTTGCCGTCCACACGTGTCAGAGACAGGTTGGAAACGTTGACGCTCTTGTTCTCGTCGGCGCTCGCCTGGGGCGAGAGCTGAGACAAGATCGCGACGAGGAAGAGAGCAAGGATGGCGACGAGTCCCCTCACCGCCCCCCGTGAGAGGGCCGGCCGAGAGGTGGCGCCCGTGGACAATGTGTTCATGGGATCTCCGGATTCCTGGCATAGATAACAAGGTCTGCCTCGTGAACCATCACAGGACGCCCTCACTACCCGCTCAGGAGACGGGAAGGCTGCCCCGTGATGACCAAGGCCACTGTGTCACAAACCGACTGTTTGGGAATAGCGAACAAACAAAACACGCACGAGGTCACAATCTCAACACAACTGTGATCTAGATTTCAGACAACTCGAGCCGCTACCATTTGTAGGTATCATACAAGACTCATGTGCTGCGCCTGTGCGCGCACTGTGCCTTCCCTATCAGACGGATCGCGTTGTGGCTGTTCCATCTTCCGAACAGGTGGTCCTCAGCTTTACTGAGACACGGTCCCGCTCAGAGTTCTCCCAGGTCAGCGCGCTTCTGACTCAGGCGCCTAAGGTGCTCCTCAGAGGTTGACACGCCTTGCTGAGCTTGCGGGGTTCCCAGCATTTTCTCCAGCATCCGCCGGATCTGCAGCGACTGCTGGTAGGCAACCTGCGCTGTATCCCACTCATCCTGCGCCTCCGACACTTGTCCCATGTTCTCCAGGGCGAGCGACAGATCGCCGAGAGCCTCCGGCGTCTCCAGCATCTCTTCCAGCTCCAGCCTTATCCCCAACGATTCTCGGAAGGCAGATTCAGCCGCCGCCTTATCTCCGCGAGTAAGAAGCGCCCATCCCACGTTGTCCAGGGAGACTGACAGGTCACGACGCGCTCTCGGCGTCCCCTGCATCTCCTCCAGCTCCCGTGCCAGAGCCAGTGACTCCTGATAGGCGGCCTCAGCCGCATCCCAGTCACCACGAGTCTCAGCCACCCGCCCGACATTGTTCAAGGAGAATGACAAATCACGATAAGTCTCCGGAGTCCCGAGTTCCTCCCTCAAATACCGCCTGATCGTCAACGACTCCTGATAAGCATCGTCCGCAGAGGCCAAGTCGTTGCGACTCAGAGCTACACGACCAACGTTGTCCAGGGAGACTGACAGGTTACGACGCGCTCTCGGCGTCCCCAGCACCTCCTCCAGCTCCCGTGTCAGAGCCAGTGACTCCTGGTAGGCCGCCTCAGCCGCATCCCAGTCACCACGAGCCTGAGCCACCCGCCCGGCGCCGTCCAGAGAGCGCGACAGGTTACGATAACTCTGTATTGTCCCCTGCAAACCGTCTAGCTCCCGTGCCAGCCTCAGTGACTCCTGGTAGGCCGCCTCAGCCGTGTCCCAGTCACCACGTACTTCAGCCACCCAACCGACACTTGCCAAGGAGCACGATAGGTCACAACGGGCCTCCGGCGTCCCCAGCAACTTCTCCAGCTCCTGCATCAGAGCCAGAGACTCCTGGTAGGCAGTCTCGGCCTTGTCCCAGTCGCCACGTGCTTCAGCCACCCGGCCAACACTCTCCAGAGTGAGCGACAGCTCGCGGCGTGTTTGCGGAGTCCCTAGTAGTTCCTCCAGCTCCCGTGCCAGCCTCAGTGTCTCCTGGTAGGCAGTCTCGGCCTTGTCCCAGTCGCCACGTGCTTCAGCCACCCGGCCGATATTGTCCAAGGAAACCGACAGATCGCGGCGAGCTTTTGGCGTCCCCAGCTCCTTCTCCAAACCTTGCCTGATCTCCAGTGACTCCTGGTAGGCCGCCTCGGCTTTGGTCCAGTCTCCAAAGGTTTCTCCTACTCGGCCCATCTTGTTCAAGGCGACCGAAACGTCCCGACGAGCCTGCGGAGTCCCCTGCAACTCCACCAGCTCTCGCGTCAGCTCCAGGAACTCCTGGTATGCCGCTGAGGCCGCGTCCCAGTCACCACGCATTTCGGCTGCCCACCCGAGGTTCTGCAGAGAAACCGAAAGATCTCGACGCGCCTCCAGCTCCCCCTCTGACTCCCGCACCAGGTCCACAGGCTCCTCGGCACCGGAACCAATAACGCACGTCAGAGACCGAATGGACCATAGGTCCGCAGCTTCACGGGAAGCTTCACCGAGCAATGCGATTGGTCCGCAAATGATGAGACATCCGCTCTCTGAGCGGGCGAGGTGCACCTGCATCTCGTTGAGTGTGCGCAGGACCTTGTGGCGCACCTGATCATCCCACAGGTCGAGGAAGAGAACACCGGGGACAGGAAGATAGCGACTCAACCACGAGGTCAGAAGCTGTCCCGCTTCCGGCTCCGTCCAGGAGCTGCGAGCCCGCCGGCACCACAGCTCGACACGCTCCTTGAGGCTCTGGGTCTGGGCCCGAGTCTGGGCCGCAAACATCACGACGGTGGGCTCGTTTCTGGTCCGCTCCAGGTGACGACGCAGATCAGCCCACGCTCGGTCATTACTTACCGGTGAGAAGGCATTCATGCAGGGAATGCTAGCCCCGGCCGAGGAACCTCTCCAGAAGAAACGAAGCAGCTCACCGCTTCTTTGCTGCAGCAGAGCGCGCAGCCAAGCACTTAGAGGGCTCAGCCCTCCAGGCGCAGGAGATCCTCGATGGTCTCGGGGCGCAGGATCCAGCCCGACTCGCCCTCGCGCACCCAGCGCACGCCGGGGCGGGTGAAGAGGTTGTAGTTGGAGGCCATGGAGCGCCCATAAGCCCCGGTGGCGGGCACGGCCAGCACGTCGCCGACGGCCAGGTCGGCGGGTAGATCCACGTCACGCACGACGACGTCGCCGGACTCGCAGTGCTTGCCCACCACTCGGCTGCGCACCAGCCCGGCCTGCGGGTCGGGACGGCGGTTGGCGACGAGGGCTGTGTACGCGGCCTCGTAGAGGGCGGGGCGGATGTTGTCGCTCATGCCGCCGTCGATGCTGACGTAGAGGCGCGAGGTCCCCTCCCCCAGCTCGACGCGTTTGAGGCCGGTGACGGTGTAGAGAGTGACCGTCGTCGGGCCGGCGACCGCGCGGCCGGGCTCGATGGAGACGGCGGGGACCTCGTCGCCGAGGCGCTCGCAGGTCTCGCGCACAGCCTCGGCCAGAGTGCGGGCGACCTGCGCCGGCGAGGGCGCCACGGGGTCGGACCCGGTGTAGGCGATGCCGTAGCCGCCGCCCAGGTCGACCTCCGGGCACAGGTGCCCGGTGTCGACGGCGACCTCGTGGCGCAGGGTGAGGACGATGCCGACGGCCTCCCGGAAGCCGGCCAGGTCCAGGATCTGGGAGCCGATGTGGGAGTGCAGCCCGTGCAGCTCGAGCTCGGGAGCGGCGATGATCGCGTCGATGGCCTGGCGGGCGGTACCGGCGTGGACGGAGAGGCCGAACTTCTGGTCCTCATGGCCGGTGGAGATGTGCTCGTGCCCGCCGGCGTGCACACCGGTGGTCAGGCGCACCATGACCTTGCCGATCTCCTCGGGCCCGTAGACGCCGCTGGCGCGCAGGTCGCGTACGGCGCGGACGGTGAGGTCAACCTCCTCGAGGGAGTCGAGGACGAGGTGGCCCACGTGGTGGGTGAGGGCAACGGCGATCTCGGCCTGTGTCTTGCCGTTGCCGTGCAGACCCAGGCGGCGGGCGTGGGTCGTGGCCTCGGGGCCGTCGACCTTCTCCAGACCGGACAGCCCCACAGCCAGCTCGACGCGGGAGGCGGTGTCGATACCCATTCCCTCCTCGAGGACGATGCGCGCGACCTGAGTGGTCAGGAAGGCCTTTCCGGCGTAGAAGGCCTCGCCGCCGCGCATGCCGTATCCAGGCCAGAACTCCTCGGCCATGGCGGCACTCCAGGAGGCGGCGCGGCCGCGCAGGTCGGCCTCGTCCAAGACGAAGACGGGGCTGGGGGCATCGGCGAGGATCTCGGAGACCGTCAGCCCGCCCAGGGCGAGCTCTCCGTCGGGCGTGCGCCGCGCCGTCGTGGGCCACAGGTCGGGACGGTCCTCGGGCTCGGGGCAGGCCAGCGCCCCCAGGGGCGACTCACCGGCGGGAATCTGGTGCGTCATGGTCTCACATCCTCTCGGGAGCGGTAACGCCCAGCAGACCGAGCCCGTTGGCGAGGACCTGCCCGACGGCGTCGTTGAGCCACAGGCGGGCTACATGGCCGGAGTTGACGGCGTCGTCCCCACGGGGGGTGACGCGGGTGGCGCCGTACCAGGCGTGGTAGGCGGCGGCCAGCTGCTCGAGGTAGCGGGCCACGCGGTGCTGCTCGCGCAACTGCGCGGCCTGGGCGACGATCGCCGGGAACTGGGCGAGCACGCCGAGCAGTGCGGAGTCCGCCGGGTCGTCCAGCGCCGCTGGGAGGAAGCCGGCCGAGCGGGACACGCCGTGCTCCGCGGCGTTGCGGGCCACGTTGCGCGTGCGGGCATGAGCGTACTGGACGTAGTACACCGGGTTCTCGCTCGAGGTGGAGGCCAGCAGGTCCAGGTCGATATCGATGGCGGAGTCCATGGACGAGCGGGCCAGGGCGTAGCGGGCGGCGTCCACGCCGACGGCGTCAACGAGGTCGCCGAGTGTCACGATGGTGCCGGCGCGCTTGGACATGCGCACGGGCTGCCCATCCTTGACAAGGTTGACGAACTGGCCAATGACGATCTGCATATTGACACCGGGCTCGTCGCCGAAGGCCGCACACATAGCCATCATCCGGCCGATGTAGCCGTGATGGTCGGCGCCGAACAGGAAGATGGCACAGTCGGTACCGCGCTCGCGCTTGTCCAGGTAGTAGGCGAGGTCGGCGGCGAAGTAGGAGGTGTTTCCGTCGGACTTGATGAGGACACGGTCCTTGTCGTCGCCGAAGTCGGTGGTGCGCAGCCAGGTGGCGCCGTCGCGCTCCTCGATGACGCCGCGCTCGCGCAGGCGGGCGATGGCGCGCTCGACGGCGCCGGAGGTGTGCAGGGAGTCCTCGTGGAAGAAGACGTCGAAGTCGGAGCGGAAGGCGTGGAGCTCGGCCTTGACGGCGGCGAACATGAGGTCGACGCCGCGGGCGCGGAAGACCTCGGCGGCCTCGGCGTCGGGCAGGGTGGTCGGGTCGGGGCGGCCGGCGGCAAGCTCGTCAGCAATCACCTGCTGGGTGATCTCGCCGATGTAGGCGCCGCCGTAGCCGTTCTCGGGGGTCTCCTGGCCGCGGGCGGAGGCCAGCAGGGACTGGGCGAAGTGGTCGATCTGGGTGCCGTGGTCGTTGAAGTAGTACTCGCGGGTGATTGTGGCGCCGCAGGCCGCCAGGATCCGGGCCAGGGAGTCGCCGACGGCGGCCCAGCGGGCGCCGCCCAGGTGCACCGGGCCGGTGGGGTTGGCGGAGACGTACTCGAGGTTGATGTGCTGGCCGCTCAGGGAGTCGTTGCGCCCGTAGGCCTCGCCGGCCTCGACGATGGAGCGGGCGAGCTCGCCGGCGCTGGCGGCGTCGAGGCGGATGTTGAGGAAGCCGGGGCCGGCGACCTCCACGGAGGCGACGCCGTCGAGGGCCTCAAGACGCGGGACGAGGAGCTCGGCGAGGTCGCGCGGCTTGGTGCCCGCCTTCTTGGCCAGCTGCATGGCGACGTTGGTGGACCAGTCGCCGTGGTCGCGGTTGCGGGGGCGCTCGACGCGGGGCTCGGGGATCTCTGCGGCGGGCAGGGCAAGGGAGCCCTCGGCGGAGGCCTCCTCCAGGATGGTGCGGATGGCTGCGGCAAGCTCTTCTGGAGTCACGCATGTCAGCGTACCGTCATCGACCACGCCGGGCCGCAAGGGATGTCGATGATCACGGGGCTTCGTGGGACATGTCGCATGTCTCCCGCCGGTTTCGCTCCCGGGGCGGGACGCTGGTACAGTCACCCCTCGGGCCCCGGTAGCTCAGTGGATAGAGCGTCTGCCTCCGGAGCAGAAGGTCGCAGGTTCGAATCCTGTCCGGGGCGCCACCTCTGAGCCCTCGTCGCCACCCGCGACGGGGGCTCGCTCGTGCATGTTGCGGTACAGATCCCTCAGCCGAGGCGGGGGCGAAGCGGTTTCCACTAGGCCGTCCGCCAGATCCGGGGTCTTGACGGGCTCTTCAGCTGAGGGTCTGGAGGGCGAGGGTGGGGACGTCGGTCATGATGGCGTCGACGTTGAGGTCGACCATCCGGCGCATCCGCTCGGGCTCGTCCACCGTCCACACGTGGACCTCCAGGTCGGCGGTGTGCGCGGAGGCGACGAAGCGTCGGGTGACCACGGGAACGCCGCGGTAGCTCTCGGGGACCTGGACGGCGTCGGCCCTCCCGCGAGTCCAGCCCCAGCGGGTCTGCGGCAGCGGGACGGCGGCCTCACTGCGCAGCATGAGTCCGAGGACGTCGCTGACGCCCAGCGAGGTCATCGCCCGGGGCTCCTGGCGGCGCAGGACGGCCAGCCGCCGAGCGGAGAAGGAGGCGAAGCGGACCCGGTCGAGGGCCTCGGCGTCGCGCACCGTCTGCAGGGCGGCCTGGACGACGTTGGAGTCCTTGAGGTCGACGTTGAACCTCATCGTCGGGTGGGCGTGCAGGGCGTCGTCGAGCCGGACGAAGCCGCGCCCGTCACCGGAATCGAGGTCGGCCAGCTCGGCCCACATGACCTCCCCGACGGTGCGGGGGTCGCCGGCGGTGCGGCGCAAGTCCTCATCGTGGCTGAGCACGACGATGCCGTCGGCCGTCAGCCGCAGGTCGGTCTCCATCCACTCCAGCCCGAGCGCGGCCACGTGCTCGACGGCGCTCCAGGTGTTCTCAGGAACCTCGCGCCCGCCGCCGCGGTGGGCGATGACGGCAGGACGTCGTGTTCGTGACGCGACAGGCGGCACAGTGGGTCTCCCTCAGCTGCAGTTGGTGGTGAGCTCGACGGCGCCGTGCTCCTTGAGCCAGCCCCACGGCTCCACGGTGGACTCGTCGGCGGAGTCGTCCTTGGTGCGAACCTCGAAGTGCAGGTGCGCACCGGAGGACCGTCCGGTGTTGCCCACGCCGGCGATCATCTGGCCGGCCGTGACGGTGTCACCGGCCTTGACGTAGATGCCGTCCTCGTACATGTGGAGGTAGCTGGTGTACCAGACCTGACCATCGATCTCGTGCTTGATGGTGACGGTTCCGGTGCCGTCCACCATGCCGGCGGTGGTGACGGTGCCGGCAGCGGCGGCGTAGATCGGGGTGCCCACGGGAGCGGCCATGTCCTGACCGGCGTGGAGCTTCGGGACGCCGAGGGTGGGGTGGGTGCGGTAGCCGTACTCCGAGGAGATCGTGTAGGTGTCCGGGAGCATCGGGTAGAACAGCTGCGGCTTGGAGCTGAAGGCGCTGGTGTCGCCCGAGGCGCCGGTCGCCGAGGAGCAGGTCTTGGCCGCGTTCTGGAAGGCCTCGCGGATCCTGGCCCTGGTGGCGGCGTCGGGGACGTTGGAGAGCTGAGAGTCGGAGCTCTCCTCCAGGTCGTCGTCCCTGCCGAGCACGGCACTGGCCACAGACGACGACTTCGCCCCTCCGGCGGCCGGGCTCTGCGCGGCGCCGCCGGCGTGCATCTTCATCGCGGCCGAGGCCAGCGGGGTGTTGTCGAGGTGGCTGGACAGCGGGGCGAGGACCGTGGCCACGGCCAGGGCCGACAGCACGGCGGTGCGTCCCAAGATCCCGGTTCCTGTGCGGCGCCTGGCGGGGCGCGCAGGGGCGGGGCCGGTCGAGGAGTCACGGTGGCTATCCGGTTTGGAGGCCGCGGAGATCCTGGCCGACGACGCCGAGGCGGCGGACTCATCCGACGCCGTCTTCTTGGTCTCACGGCTCGTTCTGGCGCCCTGAGCGGTCTTGGCGGCGCGGATGGCGGCCTCATCGGCGAGCGGCACCCCGGCCTTGCGGGCGGCCATGAGCTTGCGGACCTCGGGGACCTCGACGGTCTCGGCCCCGCGGAAGTCCGTGATCCTGCGCGAGAAGCGGATCTCGTGGGGGGTGTCGGGAACCGACGGCGCCGCGGGGGCCGGCTCGACGGTCACCTCGGGCGCGGCCTGCGGCGTCGGAAGGGAGACGGAGTCCTCCGGAACACTGAAGGAGGCGGTGTGGTGGGTGGTGGAGGCGACGACGGGTTTGGCGGAGGCGCTGGCGGGCGTGGCCGCCGAGGCGCGTCTCCTGCGACGGCTCTCCGGCCGGGCGGAGGCTCCGGGGACCGCGGCGGAATCCGATCCGGTCGGAACGGCGCGGCTGCGGGACTGCGCGGCACCGGGCGAGGCCGGGGCTGTGTCGCCTGCGGCCCACCACGCCGTGTTGGCAGCGGGTTGAGCGGCTGCCGGCTTCAGATTGGAGGTGGACTCGGCCAGAGAAGCGGCAACCAGCGGCGACAGGGCCGAGGGCGCCGAGGGAGTCGATGACGCAGGCGAGACGGCGGACTGCTCGGCTGCGTGCGAGCGGCGACGGCTGCGCCGGCTCTCCGGCCGGGCCTCGGACTGATGATGGGGCTGGGACTGCGGCACGTTCGCAACGGCGGGGTTCTCACGCGTCTGCTGAGGGTCCTCGGCGATCCGAGCGGCGCGCAGGTCCTTGCGGGATCGCCGAGTGGGATGCGCCTGCGGAGAAGAAGCGGAGGAGACCGAGGGCCCTGCCGGGGAGGGCTGCGCAGTTCCCGCCGCAGAGGCCACCGCGGGTGCCGAGGGGGCGGTCGGGGCGGAGACTGCGGGAGCCTGTGGGCGCATGGGCTCCCGCACGGGCTGCGCAGGCTGCTCAACGGCTCCCTGATGCCGGCGGGCCATGCGGCTCATCGGGACGACCGGCTGCCGCCCCGTCTGCTCGATCGGAGCCGAGTGCGCCGAGGCGGGGGCTGCGTGCGCCCCTGATCGCGTGGCCGGTGCTGCGGCCGGAGGAGTCGCCTGGGCCGCGGGCCGTTGTGGGTGGTTCTGCTTCTGGGGGGCGAGCGGGACGTCGGGGAGAGTAGAGGCGTTCCGGAAGGCGCCGCCCTGGGACTGGTGGGAGTGGCGAGCGTGGATCTCGCGGCGGGAGCGGCGAGTGGGGCTGGCGGCGTGAGTGGTGTGCGTTGTCGGCGTCTCCGGCGAGGAGCCGCCGGCCTCCGCCTCAGCGAGCTGGCGAGCGGCTTCGGCGGCACGTTCCGCCTCGCGACGCTGGCGTCGACTCATGGGCTGCGGGGTCACGCGGGAAGCCTCCAGGTGGCTGGTTTCATGGGGGAGTCGTCGCTGCCGGTGACCCGGCGGTGACGGCATGCTGGCTGCCAGGGCGACAGTCTCGTGTTGTGCTCGGTTAAAACAGTAGCGTTCTCCTGTGGGTCTCGCCAGGAGAACCAGCACACCTTTGTGTGACCTGCATTTCTTCAACAAATCGTGAAGCGGCGTATACGGCACCGTTCCATGAACAGAAACACGTGTCATACGAACGAATCGGCACAGAGGCGTCGTTCCCGGCCCCGCGGTCGACTCTCAACGCTCGACGCGGCACGAATTGTGGGAATCCACTGGTCACCGCCGTTAGATCACGATTTAATCACGGCGCTGGTGCTCCTCGCGCTGCATGGCGTCGTTGACCTCGCCGACGAGCTCTTCGAGGATGTCCTCCAGGAAGAGAACGCCGACGAATCGGCCCTGCGCATTGCGCACGTGCCCGAGGTGGGCCCCCGAGCGCTGCATGGCGGCAAGGGCGTCCTCGACCTCGTCGTCGTAGCCGACGGGTACGAGTGCGCGGGTGCGCCAGGCGGGGACCGGCTCGGTGCGGTCCGCGCCGTCGGCGTAGAGAACGTCCTTGAGGTGGAGGTAGCCGGTGATGACGGAGGGCTCCGCCCCGTCGGCTGCTGCATCAGACGTCGAGTCAGCGGCTTCCCGCCCGGCCACGAGCGGGAAGCGGGAGAAGCCGGTGGAGGCCACGGCCCGTTCCACGTCCTCCGGGGTGCAGCTCTGAGGCAGGGTGACGAGCTCGCTCAGGGGCACCATGACGCTGCCGGCGGTCTCCTCGGAGAACTCCAGGGCGCCACTGAGCAGGCCGGTGGAGTCCTCCAGGACGCCCTCGGCGGTGGAGCGCTCGACGATGGAGGCGACCTCCTCGGCGTTGAAGGTGGCGGAGATCTCCTCCTTAGCCTCGATGCCCAGAACTTTCAGGGTCCCGTTGGCGAAGCCGTTGAGTCCGTTGACCACGGGGCTGAAGACGCGCGAACACCACACCAGGGGCGGGGCGAGCCAGCGTACGGCCTTCTCCGGGGAGGAGATGGAGATGTTCTTGGGCACCATCTCCCCGGCGACGACGTGCAGTCCCACGACGATGACCAGGGCGATGACGACGGCGACGGCGTGGGAGCCGGCGTGCCCGACGCCGACGGCCGCGAGCAGAGGCTCCAGGGCATGGGCGATGGCCGGCTCGGCGACGACGCCCAGGCCGGTCGAGCACAGGGTGACGCCGAGCTGGGCGGTGGCCAGCATGCGCGAGACGTGCTGCAGGGCCCACAGGGCGGTGGCGGCGCGGGTGTCGCCGGCCTCGGCCAGCGGCTCGAGCTGGCTGCGGCGCGAGGAGGTGACGGCGAACTCGGCGCCGACGAAGAAGGCGTTGCCGGCCAGGAGGATGACGGTGACCACCAGGGCCAGGGGCGTGCTCATCGGCGCTCCCCCTCAGTTCCTTGGTCCCCGGGGGTGGCTTCGGGGTCCTTGGGGCGCACGTGGAGGCGGGTGACGCGGCGCCCGTCCATGGCGTCGACGGTCAGGGAGGCGTGGGGCAGGTCGACGACGTCGCCGACGGCGGGGATGCGGCCGAGCTCGGTCATGACCAGGCCGCCGAGGGTCTCGTAGGGGCCGTCGTCGGGGACCTGGATGGCGGCGCGGGTGGCGAGCTCGTCGGGGCGCATCCACCCCGGGACGACCCAGTGTCCCGAGGGGTCGAGGTGGGCGCCGGCGCGGCGGCGGTCGTGCTCGTCGGCGACGTCCCCGACGACCTCCTCGACGGCGTCCTCGAGGGTGACGACGCCGGCGGTGCCGCCGTACTCGTCGACGACGAGCGCCATCTGAGAGCCCTGGGCACGCAGCTCGACGAGCAGGTCGGCCAGCGGCATGGTCTCGGGGACTCGGGGCGCGGGCGTCATGAGGGAGGTGGAGGCCACCGGCACGTCGGCGCGCCGCTCGTAGGGGACGCCGATGGCGCGGCGCAGGTGGACGATGCCCATGACGTCGTCGACGTCGCGGCCGATGACGGGGAAGCGGGAGTGGCCGGTGGCACGGGCCAGGTGCACGACGTCCTCGGCGGAGTCGTCGGCCTCGAGGGTGTGGAGGCGGCCGCGGTCGGTCATGACGTCGACGGCGGTGAGCGCCCCCAGGCCGATGGAGCGGGTGAGCAGGGTGGCGGTGGAGGCGTCGAGGGTGCCCTCCTCGGCGCTGTGGCGCACGAGGGAGGCGAGCTCGCCGGCGCTGCGGGTGCCGCTGAGCTCCTCGGCCGGCTCGATGCCCATGGCGTGCAGGACGGCGTTGGCCGCGTTGTTGAGCACGAGGATGAGGGGCTTGAGCAGGGTGGTGAAGCCCATGAGGAAGGGGGCCACGAGGCCGGCGGCGCGCATGGGGTCGGCCAGGGTGGCGTTCTTGGGGATGAGCTCGCCCATGACCATGGAGAAGGCGTTGACGACGATGAGCGCGATGACGACCGCGGCGCCGGTGGCCACGGAGACGGCCATCCAGTGGCTCATGAGATCGGTGAGAAGGTTCGCCAGGGCGGCCTGCATCGTGTAGCCCAGGAGCACCGTGGTCAGGGTGATGCCGACCTGGGCACCGGACAAGAGGGTGGACAGCCGGCCCAGGGCCCGCTGGACGACGGTGGCGCGCTTGTCCCCGGTGGCGGCGCGGGTCTCGACGGTGGAGGGGTCGAGGGCGACCAGGGAGAACTCACCGGCCACGAACAGGGCGGTGCCCACGGTGAGGACCACGCCGACGGCGATCATGAGCCAGTCGGTCATGCGGGCCCCTCCCCCACGTGGGATGAGGTGTGGACGCTGGAGGCGGACGAGTCGGGGTGGGGGTGGTCAGAGGCGGGCGAGGAGGCGCGGTGCGTGCGGGTGCGGCGCCTTGAGGCCCGGCGGAAAGCCGATCGCATAGTGACCGAACGGTACCACCGCGGCGGAATCGAAGCCGAGACAGCCATCATGTGTCGCCCCGCCACCCCCAGAAACGCTGATTTCTCACGACTGGGGCACCTGCACCACGGACCAAGCGAGAATGGAGGTTGCGATGCCGTCACGGAGGCGACAGAAGGCAGTCCGTAACCGATCCAGACCAGTCCGCATGGTGGCTCCTTGCGCCAGCCCGCGACACAGTCGTAGGCGCAACCATCCCTTACCTCAGCACACTCGGCCCCAAATGGGCCGCAGCATGCGTGGAACTCAATGCCATCGGAATGCCATCGGAGGACTAACCGTCCCGACACCTCAGTTCCGCGAGCGGATCTCAGCAGGCTTCGCGTTCGAGGACGGCTTGAGGACGTCGAGGGTAACCTGAGGATGCTGCTGCGAAAGAAGACGGAAATGGGAAGTTCGATCTTTATCCAGGTCCAATTTATTGCGACTCCAGAGAATCGTTCCAAGGTCGAGCTCTTCGAGTCCCACTGGCTTGCAGAGCCAGGAGTCGACCAGGTCGTGATCCGCCACGAACGGACACATGCGGGACAGACGGTCCGGCATGACCAGCATCAGAATCGGGAAGAGTTGCGGCAGCCTTGCAGGTATCTGTGGGAGAGCGTTGTAACTATGCAGGACGGCACCGTGGTGCCCTGCTGCAAAGATTTCGACGCGAAGGCACCGCCGGGTAACGCTTTCGAGCAGGATCTGGGTGAGATATGGAATGGGGATGTTGTGCAGTCGATGCACCGCTCGCACATTGACACTAATTATGACACCATCTCATTATGTGCGAATTATTCGGGATGGCAGGGAGAGCCAGTGTTCCCCGCGAAGGAAACTGAGGAACGAGTTCGTGGATTCGCGCACTTGAAGAGTTCATTCCGCGACGAGCCACGACATATGAGGGTGTGGGAATGATGGTCGACACATTGTCGGTGGATATTGTGGCGCGGGCGCGACAGGCGGTAAATACCAACGAGTACTCCAGGTGCGAAATATTCGCTTCCCCCTTTGCAAATGTTTCGGTGCAGACACATCCTGCCCTCATGCCCCTTCTGCGCTCACACGTCTACTACCCTGATACACCATCGGCAGCAGACATCTGGTCGGTAAGTGCCGTCGAGAGTGACTATCTCTGGGATTTCGCAGTCGAACAGTTAAATCCTGTATGGATGCCTGTCTTAGATTATGGCGCGGACGGTCATGTCGTCGATGTCGATCAACAAGCCCGCCTCATCATGATCCCGAGTACGAGAACCGTAATCGTCCGGGATCGCGCGGAGAAGAAGGTCTACATAGTTGGCAGAGATGTTCGAGGTCTTTTCGTAGAGCTGTATCGGGTTGTCCGGGGCGTTCACACGGCGTCGGCCATCAACAGCGGGGTGATGGCGTTCCACTCCTCGTCGGTTGTTCGCCAGGGTCATGGGGTCTGCTTCGTAGGTGATAAGGGCGCAGGGAAGTCGACGGCGTTGCTCGCTGCTGCCACGTCTCATCTCGACGGGCTGAGTATTCTTACGAATGACAAGGCGCTTCTCCATTTTGATCGTGACCTGGAGATCCTGGCGTGGCCTAGTGTTGTCAATGCGGGCACGGGAAGCCTACTGGCTCTGGGCGGTGACCGCGTTCTCAAGCCGGAGTTTCATTACCGGTATGGTGCGATGGCCTACCTACTTCTCGATCTTCCACTGATCGAGAAGTTGTCGACGGGCGATGAAGCTTCGGCGCCCGCCAAAGTGATGTTACTGCCGGAAGAGATGCGCCGTGCACTGGGTACCTCGTTTTCCACTGAGGGCCGCGTCGTCGCGATTATCGAGAGCAAGCTCGCACTGGATGAGCCGCACAGCCGCTTCGAACTCGTCTTGGACGCCAATGAACGAGCGAACCTCATCCGCCGAAATGCCTGCACCGACTGGACCAATCATCCCGACTGGCTCGGTCTCATCACCACGTCTCCCGGGGAAGAGAGCATCATAGGTCGGCTAGAGGAGGTGGCGGACGACGTCGCGATAGCAAGACTTCGAGTTGGGCGTGATGGAAAAGACGTGACAAGGGGTCTCATCGCCGCTTTCACTTCCTCCAAGTCTCCTATCGAGTTGGGTACGGAGATCGCCGCAGGCCCGCTTCCCACTTACCACTTCGGGGTATATGCGCGCATTGTGCGGGACGGCCGGCTGTTGTGCGTGAAAAAGACACGCGGCCCCTACACTGGTCTGCTCGACCTCCCCGGCGGGCAACCCGAATTCGCTGAGAACTGGGAAGATGCCCTCCGACGCGAGTTGACCGAAGAGGTGGGTGCCGAGTCCGTGTCCATCTCTAGTTGTGCTCGGTTCTCGCTACATGTCGAATTTAACGCCGCTGGCGAGAATATCAACTTCCACCACCATGGAGCCGTCGCAGATGTGCACCTGTGGAGCGCGCTTCCTGAACACGGAATGTCGTCATCGGACACGAATGGATGGGAGTGGTTCGATCTCGGATCAGGTGACCGATTGTGTCTCAGTCCCCTCGCACGATCGGTTCTAGACGGATGAGGGCATGTGGCCGTCCTCCGACAGAACTGCGACTCGCGGACGACTCGGAGCTCCAGGAGCTCCGTCCTGCGACGTCGACCGCCCACCACGCCACCCACCTCGGCAACTACGCCCAACTTCTCTTCGCTAAATCGGATGACATGAAAGCGATCAGCCTGACTGAAAAGGCGATAACCCTCGCCAGTGATGATGAGCGGTCTTAACTAGCCGAATGTCACTTCTAACTGTTTGCCCATTCACCCGAGCACCGCAAGGAGTCCGGAGGAGCGCTCAAGGCCCTTCTGGCAGACGGTGCGACAACAGGTGACTGGTCATTTGAGATGAACCTGGAGCGGCTCCGACGCGAGGAGGACCCTCGGCTGGAGCTGCTCGAGGCGGTGGCTCAGACACTCGGAGACGGCGATACGTCCCGGCTCAACGCATTCGAGGAGTGGCGCGACCTGTAGGTCATCGTCGTCGGACTGGCCGCTGGGCTCGGGGCCGCGAGTGCGTCACGGCCGGGACACGCATGTGTCTTTGGTCCCGCATTTGCTCGCCTGAGACGCCTTTCACCTCCTAGGATGTCCTACGGACACCGCCGTTCCTCCCCGGGTCCCGCCGAGGTTCCCAGCGCCGGGACGGCAGACTGACGAGTTCACCGAGGAGACCCGACGTGCCCACGCAGGACCAGACCAGCCCAGGCTTCGGTGCCAACGAGTGGATGGTGGAGGAGATGCGGGCCGCCTGGTCGGCGGATCCTTCCTCCGTGAGCCCCCAGTGGCGAGAGCTCTTCGAGACCGACCCGAGTGCCGGTTTGCGGAAGCCGAGCTCCAACCCCTCGAACGGCTTCGCCAACGGTTCTGCGTCGTCGGCCCCTGGAGGGCCGCGCCGGGCGACCATCACGCCGCAAGCCGCCGTCCTCCAGCGCCGTTCCTCCGCGATCCAGGATGTCACCCGCTCCGATCTTCCCCCGGCCCCGCCGTCGGACACCGCTCCCCCGACCTCCCCCTACGCCCAGCGCCTGGCCGCCCACCCCGCCCACGATCTGGAGGGCGACGGCTGCGAGGACAGCTCCGTCCGTCTCAAGGGCGCGGCCGCCCGCACCGCCAAGAACATGGACGACTCCCTGTCCATGCCCACGGCCACCTCCGCCCGGGCCATCCCCGCCAAGGTCCTCATCGAGAACCGCGCCGTCATCAACAGCCACCTGGCCCGCACCCGCGGCGGCAAGGTCTCCTTCACCCACCTCATCGGCTGGGCGGTGGTCGAGTCCCTGTCCGAGATGCCCTCGATGAACGTCTCCTACGGGGTCGACGAGGCCGGCAAGCCGGTCCTGAACGAGCCCGCCCACGTGGCTTTCGGTCTGGCCATCGATGTGCCCGGCGCCGACGGGCAGCGCCGCCTGCTGGTGCCCTCCATCAAGCAGGCTGACCTCATGGACCTGTCCCGGTTCGTGGAGGCCTATGAGGGCCTCGTGGCCAAGGCCCGCCAGAACAAGCTGGACCTCGACGACTTCCGCGGCACCACCGTGACCCTGACCAACCCCGGCATGATCGGCACCCTGCACTCGGTGCCGCGCCTTATGCCCGGCCAGGGGCTCATCGTGGGGGTGGGGAGCATGGACTACCCGGCGGCCTTCGCCGGCGCCAGCCCCGACACCCTGGCCCGCCAGGGCATCGGCAAGGTCGTCACCCTGACCTCCACCTATGACCACCGCGTCATCCAGGGCGCCGCCTCGGGCGAGTTCCTGCGCCTGGTGGAGCGCAAGCTCCTGGGGCTGGACGGATTCTGGAGCCGGGCCTTCGAGTCCCTGCGCATCCCCCTCGAGCCGGTCGAGTGGGTGCGCGACACCACCTACGACCCCGAGCTGGAGACCGGCAAGCCGGCGCGCGTGGCCGAGCTCATCCACGCCTTCCGTCAGCGCGGGCACCTGGCCGCGGACACCGACCCGCTCACCTACCGCCTGCGCCGCCACCCGGACCTGGACATCACCTCCTACGGGCTGAGCCTGTGGGACCTGGACCGCTCCTTCCCCACCCGGGGCCTGGGCGGGCGCGACCGGGCCACCCTGCGCGAGATCCTGAAGATGCTGCGCGATGCCTACTGCCGCACCGTGGGCGTGGAGTACATGCACATCCAGGATCCGGCCCAGCGCACCTGGTGGCAGGAGCGCCTTGAACGCGATTGGGAGGACATCGGCGGCGACGAGCGCCGTCGGATCCTCACCAAGTTGGAGCAGGCCGAGGCCTTCGAAACTTTCCTGCAGACCAAGTACGTGGGTCAGAAGCGCTTCAGCCTCGAGGGTGGGGAGTCCCTCATCGTGGCCCTGGACCGTCTGCTCGACGCCGCCGCCCACGACGGCCTCGACGAGGTCGTCATCGGCATGGCCCACCGCGGCCGCCTCAACGTGCTCACCAACATCGCCGGCAAGTCCTACGCCCAGGTCTTCGACGAGTTCGAGGGCAACGGCGTCATCGAGGGCGCCAGCACCGGGGACGTCAAGTACCACCTGGGCACCGAGGGTGTCTTCTCCGGGACCGACGGCGTGACCACGCGCGTCTCCCTGGCCGCCAACCCCTCCCACCTGGAGACGGTCGACGGCGTCGTCGAGGGGATCGTGCGCGCCAAGCAGGACCGCATCGGCCTGGGCGAGAAGGGCTACACGGTCATGCCGGTCCTCGTCCACGGCGACGCCGCCTTCGCCGGCCAGGGCGTGGTCTACGAGACCCTCAACATGAGTCAGCTGCCCGCCTACCGCACCGGCGGCACCGTGCACGTGATCGTCAACAACCAGATCGGCTTCACCACCGGCGCCGCATCGGCGCGCTCGACCACCTACGCCACGGACCTGGCCAAGGGCCTGCAGGTGCCGATCTTCCACGTCAACGCCGACGACCCCGAGACGGTCGCCCGCACCGCCCGCCACGCCTACGAGTACCGGCGCACCTTCCACAAGGACGTCATCATCGACCTCATCTGCTACCGGCGCCGCGGGCACAACGAGGGCGACGACCCCTCGATGACCCAGCCGCTCATGTACCGGCTCATCGACTCCCTGGACTCCACCCGCGGGGTCTACACCGCCGCTCTCGTCGGGCGTGGCGACATCACCCCGGAGGAGGCCCGCGAGATCGCCGAGAACTACCAGGGCGAGCTGGAGCGGATCTTCACCGAGGCCCGTGTCCAGGTCACCGGGGGCGCCGACGGCGCAATCGCCCCGCCGGCCGACGCCTCCGCCCAAGACCTGTCCGACCCCACGAAGGTCGGCGTGCCCCTGTCCTCCCTGGAGATCCCCTACTCCCAGCAGGCGGGCAGCGGCATGATGCTCGGCTGGACCTCGGCGGTGGCGCGCGACGTCGTCGAGCGCATCGGGGACGCCCAGGTCGCCTGGCCGGCCTCCTTCACCGTCCACCCCAAGCTCCAGGCCATGCTCACCAAGCGCCGCGAGGCTACGCGCGAGGGCGGTATCGACTGGGGCCTGGGCGAGCTCATCGCCCTGGGGAGCCTGCTCATGGAGGGCGTGCCGATCCGCATCGCCGGTGAGGACGCCCGGCGCGCCACCTTCGCCCAGCGCCACGCGGTCTTGCACGACCACGCCTCCGGCCAGGAGTGGACGCCGTTGAGCTTCCTCACCCCGGACCAGGCGCCCCTGGAAATCTACGACTCTCTGCTCAGTGAGTACGCCGCCCTGGCCTTCGAGTACGGCTACTCGGTGGAGCGGCCCGAGGGGCTGACGATGTGGGAGGCCCAGTTCGGCGACTTCGCCAACGGCGCCCAGTCCGTCATCGACGAGTACGTCACCTCCGCCGCCCAGAAGTGGGGGCAGCGCTCCGGCCTGGTCATGCTGCTGCCCCACGGCCAGGAGGGGCAGGGCCCGGACCATTCCTCGGGGCGCATCGAGCGCTACCTGCAGATGTGCGCCCAGGACAACATGCTGGTGGCCCAGCCCTCCACGCCCGCCAGCTACTTCCACCTGCTGCGCGAGCACACCTACCGCCGCCCGCGCCGCCCGCTCATCGTCTTCACCCCCAAGCAGCTGCTGCGCCTGAAAGCCGCCTGCTCGCCGGTGGAGGACTTCACCTCCGGCACCTTCCAGCCCGTCATTGGCGAGGTCGACGACGCCGTCCTGGCCGCGGCGCAGGATCGGGGCGTGGACCGGGTGCTGCTGTGCTCGGGGCGCGTCTACTACGACCTGGCGGCCCACCGCGCCAAGACCGGAGATAAGGGCACCGCCATTGTCCGCCTCGAGCAGCTCTACCCGTTGGAGACCGAGGCCATCGCCGAAGCGCTGGCGCCCTTCAGCGGGGCTGAGCTGGTGTGGGTGCAGGACGAGCCGGCCAACCAGGGCATGTGGCCCCACCTGGCGCTTCACCTGCCCGCGGATCTGACCGGCGGCGTCCTGCCCACACTGGTCTCCCGCCCCGAGGCCGCCGCCCCGGCCGTGGGAACCGCCGGCGTCCATCGCGCCCAACAGGAGGAGATCCTTCGCCGGGCCTTCGCCCGCGACTGAGAACAGGCTGATTGTTCCCCGTTCGTCCCCGGTCAACCCCGCCGAAATGCCGTCAGCCTCCCGCAATACCGCGCAAGGTCACGATAATGTCAAGACAGCATGAGGGATGAGGAGGCGCTGCCATGCGTGAAACGAGGCTGAGCTTCATCGGCGATGAGCTGGTGGCCGGTCATGGTGACGGACGCGCCCTGGGATGGACGGGCCGGGTCATGGCCCGCACGCCCCGGGACGCCGACATCCTGTGGACCTCCCTGGCGGTTCCCGGTGAGACGACCGCTCAGATGTCCGACCGCTGGGGGCCCGAGGTGGCCCGCCGCTCCACTCACACCGGTATCAACCGGCTCGTGGTGGGATTGGGCGTGGCCGACGTGCTCGCCGGCATTTCCTACGCCCGCTCCCGCCTGGCCCTGGCCAACATTCTCGACACGGCAGCCTCCGACCACCGCGAGTGCTTCGTCGTCGGGCCTCCTCCCCTGCCCGAGGCCGATCCTGATGCCACCGCCCAGCTCTCCCAGGCAGCCGAGGAGGTGTGCCTGCGCCGCAACGTGCCCTACGTGGACGCTTTCGAGCCGCTGCGCAACCACGAGCAGTGGACGGCCGACGTCGCGGCCGCAGGCGGAATGCACCCGGGCCAGGCCGGCTATGGTCTGCTGGCCTGGCTGGTGCTGCACCGCGGCTGGTACGAGTGGCTCGGCGTCGAGCGTCCCGAGGCCTGAGGCGCCAACAGTTCAGGTCAGGCCGGTGCTGGGGAGCCTTCGTTAGACGTCGTGGATGCGGCGAAGATGTCGCCGCTGATCCCCACCAGGCGGTTGGAGATGGTCTTGTTGAAGAAGCCGACGATGGGGCCGATGAAGAAGCCCATGATGACCGTGCCCAGGGCGATGATGCCCAGTGAGAGGTCGAACCTGATGAGAATGAGCGCCAGCAAGATCGTAATGATGTCCTGAACCAGCCGGTAGGCGCGGTAGCTGTAGCGCGGGAAGTGGCGCCTGAGCGACGGCGCGATTCCGTCGTAGGGACACTGGCCCAGGTCGCAGGTGATGTACATGGAGACTCCCAGGCAGAACAGCGGCAGCCCGATCGCCAGGTGGAGGAGCATGCTGCCCACGGAGTACTCGACGTGGAAGAAGCTGCGGTAGATCGGACGGAAGTAGTCCACGAGGACACCCACGATCGTGAAATTGACGACCGTCCCCAACCCGAAGATGGACCGGTCGAAGGGGAAGACGAGGATCAGCATGATGATGTTGACGATCGGGACGATCGCGGCGAAGGAGATCCCTGAGACGTGGGAGATGCCCTGGAGGAAGGCGGTGAAAGGGTCGACGCCGCTCTTGCCCTCCAAGCAGATCGCAATCCCGACGGCCGTGATCACCTCCCCCAGAAAGCATGCGAGGATGCGCCGCAGAAGAGAGTTGTCGGAAAGTGTCCACTGGTCTTTTGCTGTCAGGTTCCTCAGGTTCATGTCACACCGCCGTCGTTGAGGAGGAGCCGGCAAGGCCATGCCGATGAGACACCACCGGTTCCCCCAGGGAGGAGCCGAACAATGCTCCTCACCACGAACACAGGCCGTATTTCGTGGCTCATATCTCAGCGTCTCATCACCGTCAAGGCCATAGGACCCAGGCTGCGACCGCGAACCGGCGCCTAACCAGAGCGGTTTCGGAACGGCTCAAGAACGACGTCGGCCGGTCACCGCGGTGGTGACCGGCCGACGTCTATTGTTATGTCTCAGGGCGTTGCGCTCGGCGCGCTACCCGGCTCAGGCGTTGGGGCGCTTGCCGTGGTTGGCGCTGGACTTCGCACGTGCACGACGCTTACGACCGCGCTTGCTCATGACTGCCTCCTCGTGTCTGGACTTGCCCCACGAGGGGGCACGGAACGCCGCCGATTGTCGCACAAGGCGAGTTGGCCCGGCCAGTCTCATGCCATGCATTCACCGGTGAAGGCGACCACACACCGCTGCGGGCGACTCGGCACCGGCCACGAACGGATGAAACCGGGCCTCGGGACGAGGCGTCTCAGTCGCCCTCCACGCGAATGGTTCGTGAGGACTCGACGCGGGACTCCACGACGCGCACGACCCGCCCGGAGGAGGTCGTCGTCGCAGACCGGGTCGTCGACGTCGTCGTCACGCTCACCTCGGTGGCCCGCAGCGTCGACAGGCGACCCAGAACCCGGGCGCGCAGCTCGGGAGGGGCCTGCTCGGCGCAGCGCGAGCGCAGGATCTCGCGCAAGTGGGTCTCGGCGTCGGCGATGCGCGAGCAGTACGGGCAGGCGGCCACGTGCTGGGCGAGGCGCTCGGTGAGGTCGGCGGTGCACTCCCGGTCGAGGAAGGCCTCCAGGTGGGCGCGGGCCTCGGCGCAGGAGCAGTCCTGGGAGCCAGCTGCCGTCTTGGGATCCTTGGCGGACTCGGCGCTGTTCTCCCCGGTCGTTCCCGGTTCCATACGGTCTCTCATTTCTCCTCCTCCCCGTAGCCGTACTCGCGGGCGTAGTCGGCCAGCAGCTCGCGCAGCTGGCGGCGTCCCCGGTGCAGTCTGGACATGACGGTCCCGATCGGCGTGTCCATGATCTCGGCGATCTCCTTGTAGGAGAAGCCCTCCACGTCCGCCAGGTAGACGGCCAGGCGCCGGTCCTCGGTGAGCTGGCCCAGGGCCTCCTTGATGTCGGAGTCCGGCAGGGCGTCCAGGGCGAGGTTCTCGGCGCTGGGCAGCCCCACCGAGTCGTGGGAGGCAGCCCGGTGCAGTTGCCAGTCCTCGACGGCGTCCGCGTCGGACTGGAGCGGCTCGCGCTGCTTCTTGCGGTAGGAGTTGATGAAGGTGTTGGTCAGAATCCGGTAGAGCCAGGCCTTGAGGTTGGTGCCGGGCCGGTACTGGTGGAATGAGCCGAAGGCCTTGGCGTAGGCGTCCTGCACGAGGTCCTCGGCATCCGCCCGGTTGCGGGTCATGCGCAGGGCGGCGCCATAGAGCTGGTCCAGGTAGGGCAGGGCCTCGGCCTCGAAGCGGGCGGCCCGGGCCGCCTCGTCCTCGTCGGCCGGGGCCCGGTCGAGGCCGTCGGCGGAGTCGTCCGGGTCGATCACCTCAGCCAAGGCGATCTCGTCTGCGTGGTCGTCGATGTCCGTCATCGCCCACGAGCCTAGCCCGAGCCGGGCCTCCCGGGCGTCATCAGGACCCAGGGGGCCGGTTATAGTGCCGGACCGGGCCGGAGCGGGAGCGGGGTAGCCCGGCCGGCTGACCATACGGATCGCTGCGGGGCCGCCGGGTCCACCGAGCCGGTCGTCGCGCCCGCGCGGGCCGCTCGTCGGGGAGCACCGGCGACGAGCGGTCCTGCTCGACGTCGGCGCGGTCGGCTGCTGAGTGCTCATGTCCTGAGCAACAGGACGGTGCCCCGGATTCATTCCCCGTCCGCGCTCAGCGAGGCGCGCACCACGTTCGAGCTGCGATATCGCTGGCCCGAGCCGCTCGTGTACGCCAGGATGGGGGCATGAACATTCTGCGCTCCTTCGCCCGCCCGATGCTCGCTGCACCCTTCATCGTCGATGGGCTCGACGCCCTCGTGCGCCCCTCGCGCCACGTGGAGAAGTTCGAGAAGGTCGCCCCCACCCTGGAGCGCGCCGGGCTGCCGCCGGTGCTCGCCTCCGACGCCCGTCTGCTCACCCGCGCCTCGGGCGCCGTCAGCCTCCTGGCCGGGCTGGGGCTGGCCGCCGGCCGGGCCCCCCGCACGAACGCCACGATCCTGGCGACGCTCAATGTTCCGCTCACGGTCGTCAACAACCCCGTGTGGGCGGTCAAGGGGACCAAGGCCCGTAAGGAGGCGCTCTCGGGCCTGCTGCGCGGAGCCGCCGTGGGCGCCGGGCTCGCGCTGGCCACCGTCGACCGCCAGGGCAAGCCATCCCTGGCGTGGCGGATGCGCAACTCCCGGCAGCAGCGCGAGGCGATCCAGGCCGCTCGGGAGACGGTCCGCCAGCGCTACGTGACCGCCTGAGGCTCTCCTCCGGGGCCAGAGCCGGTTTTCGCCCCGACTCCGACATCGCCGTCACCTGGGCGTCACAGGTGACGGCTAGCCTCGATTCGTCCACTCCACCCCACTATGCGCAGACACGTCATCGACACGCAGGGAGCACCCATGACCGTCCCGTCCGCCCGTCCGGCCCAGGCAAACCAGTCGCCCCAGTCAGAACGGGCCGCGCAGCCCGATGTCATCTACACCTGGACCGACGAGGCGCCAATGCTGGCGACCCACTCCTTCCTGCCGATCGTGCGGGGCTTCGCACAGCGGGCGGGTGTGAGCGTGGGCACCGCGGACATCTCGCTGGCGGGTCGCATCCTGGCCGCCTTCTCCCTGGCCGACGACGACCTGGCCCGCCTGGGCGAGCTCACCCAGTCTCCTACGGCCACGATCATCAAGCTGCCCAACATCTCCGCCTCTCTGCCCCAGCTCAAGACCGCCATTGCCGAGCTGCAGGCCCTGGGCTACGAGGTCCCGGACTACCCCGACTCCCCCGGCACGCCCGCTGAGCGGGAGGCGCGCGCCGCCTACGACGCCGTCAAGGGCAGTGCCGTCAACCCCGTCCTGCGCGAGGGCAATTCCGACCGGCGCGCCCCGGCGGCCGTCAAGGCCTACGCCCGCTCCCATCCGCACTCGATGGGGGCCTGGTCGCCCAAGTCGCGCACGCGCGTGGCCACGATGGGGGCCGGCGACTTCCGGCACAACGAGCGCAGCGTCGTCGTCCCCGAGGCCGGCACCCTGCAGATCCGGCTGCGCCCGGCCGACGGCGGAGCACCCGTCATCCTGCGGGAGTCGCTGCCGGTGAGCGCCGGGGAGGTCGTGGACGCCACCTTCATGAGCGCCGTCGCCCTGGACGAGTTCCTCGCACGGCAGGTGGCCGCCGCCAAGGATGAGGACCTGCTGCTGTCGGTGCACCTCAAGGCCACGATGATGAAGGTCTCCGACCCGCTCATCTTCGGCCACGCGGTGCGCGCCGCCCTGCCGGGCGTCTTCTCCACCTACGGGCAGGTGCTGGCCGAGGCCGGCCTGCGCGCCGAGGACGGCCTGGCATCGGTCCTGGCGGGCCTGGGGTCGCTGCCCCAGGGCGAGGAGATCCGCGCCGCCATCGAGGCCGAGCTCGCCGCCGGGCCGCGCCTGTCCATGGTGGACTCCGACCGCGGCATCACGAACCTGCACGTGCCCAGCGACGTCATCATCGACGCCTCCATGCCCGCCATGATCCGGGCCGGCGGCCACCTGTGGGGGCCGGACGGCCAGACCGCGGACACGCTCGCCGTCATCCCGGACTCCTCCTACGCCGGGGTCTACCAGGCCGTCATCGAGGACTGCCGCACCCACGGGGCCCTGGACCCGGCCACCATGGGCTCGGTTCCCAACGTGGGTCTTATGGCCCGCAAGGCCGAGGAGTACGGCAGCCACGACAAGACCTTCCTCATCCCGGCCGACGGCACCGTGGAGGTCGTCGTGGTCGAGGGCGCGGGCGCCGCGCCCGGCACGGTGCTGCTGTCCCACGAGGTGGCCGCCGGCGACATCTGGCGGGCCTGCACCACCCAGGACGCCCCCATCCGCGACTGGGTGCACCTGGCGGTCACGCGGGCCCGGGCCACCGGCGCCCCGGCCGTGTTCTGGCTGGACCCCGAGCGCGGCCACGACGCCGTCCTCATCGACCTGGTGCACCGTTACCTGGATGAGGAGGACACCGAGGACCTGGACATCCGCGTCCTGGACCCGGTGGCGGCCACGCGCCTGTCCCTGGAGCGCGCCCGCCGCGGCGAGGACACGATCTCGGTGACCGGCAATGTCCTGCGCGACTACAACACGGACCTCTTCCCCATCCTGGAGGTGGGCACGAGCGCCAAGATGCTCTCGGTGGTTCCGCTGATGAACGGCGGCGGCCTGTACGAAACCGGGGCCGGGGGCTCGGCCCCCAAGCACGTGCGCCAGCTGCTCGAAGAGGACTACCTGCGCTGGGACTCCCTGGGCGAGTTCCTGGCCCTGGCCGAGGCCTTCCACCACGTGGCCCAGGTCAGTGGCAACGAGCGCGCCGAGGTCCTGGCCGACGCCCTGGAGGCCGCCACGGCCCGGCTGCTGGAGGAGAACCGCTCGCCGGCGCGCCGCCTGGGGCAGATCGACAACCGCGGCTCGCACGCCTGGCTGGCCCTGTACTGGGCCCGCGAGCTGGCCGCGCAGGAGACCAGCCCGGAGCTCGCCGCCGTCTTCGACCCGATCGCCCAGCAGCTCGAGGCCTTCAACGACACGATCCAAGCCGAGCTGCTGGCCGTCCAGGGCTCACCGGTGGACATCGGCGGCTACTACCGCCCCGATGAGACCCTGACCGACGCCGTCATGCGCCCATCGACAACCCTCAACGCCGTCATCGAGGCGCTGTCATGACTGACCGCCCCGGCGCTGGCTCGGACGGCTCGAACGAGCCGTGGCGGGCGCCGGTGGCGGCGGGGGCGCTGGACGCCGTCGTGGAACTGCCGGGGTCGAAGTCGCTGAGTGCACGGGCTCTGCTGCTGGCCGCCGTTGCCGACGCGCCGACGACGCTCACCGGGCTCCTGCGCTCTCGCGACACCGAGCTGATGCTCGCCGCCCTAAGCGCACTCGGCGCCCACTTCGAGGACCTGGGCGACTCCGGCACGCAGCTGCGCGTCACGCCGGCTCCCCTGCCGCTGCGCGTGCAGGCCGGCCCCGACGGCGTCGGCCGTATCGACGTCGGCCTGGCCGGGACCGTCATGCGCTTCGTGCCCGCGCTGGCCGTCCTGGGCGACGCCCCGGTCGTCTTTGACGGGGATGAGGCCGCCCGGCGCCGCCCCATGGCGCCGCTGCTCGACGCGCTGGCCGCCCTGGGCGCGGAGGTGACCCACCTCGGCGAGCCCGGCTTCCTGCCTGTGCGCATCGGCCCCGGCGACGGTGCGCTCCTGAGAGCCCAGGGCGCCCGCGTGGCGGTCGACGGCTCGGCCTCCTCCCAGTTCGTCTCGGCCCTCTTGCTCCTGGGCGCCCTCCTACCCGGCGGCCTGGAGCTCACCCCCACCGGACCGGTGCCCTCGCTGACGCATGTGGCCATGACGGTGGCGACGCTGCGCGAGCGGGGCATCGCCGTCGACGAGCCCTCCCCCGGGGCCGGCGACGGCAAGCACACCTGGCGGGTCCACCCCGGCCGCCCCCGCGGCGGGCAGGTGGCGATCGAGCCGGACCTGTCCAACGCCGGCCCCTTCCTGGCGGCCGCCCTCGTGGCCGGCGGCCGGGTGAGCGTCCCCCACTGGCCGGCGGCCACGACCCAGGCCGGTGACGCCTGGCGAGAGCTCCTACCCCGCCTGGGCGGCGAGGTGACGCTCTCGGGTGACCTGCTCACCGCCCGCGGCACCGGGCGGCTCAGCGGGATCGAGGCGGACCTGTCCGACGTCGGCGAGCTCGTCCCCACGGTGGCGGCCCTGGCGACCCTCGCCGGGGCGCAGGGCCACGCCAGCACCCTCACCGGCATCGCGCACCTGCGCGGGCACGAGACCGACCGCCTGGCGGCCCTGGCCACCGAGATCCGTCTCCTGGGCGGGGACGCCGAGGAGACCACTGACGGGCTCATCATCCGCCCTGCCCCGCTGCACGGCACCGCCCTGCACTCCTACGCCGACCACCGGATGGCCACCTTCGCCGCCATCATCGGCCTGGGCGTGGACGGGGTGAGCCTGGACGACGTCGGGTGCACCTCCAAGACGCTGCCCGGCTTCGTGGACCTCTGGACCGCCATGCTCGCCACCGCGGCCGAAGAATATGGCACCACACCGGGCGCTGAGCCGGGCGTCCCGGGAGATCGCGCCTGATGGCCCGCCGCGACATCGGCACCGACGACCCCCGGGTGCGGGTCCGCCCCGGCCGGGGCTCGCGCCCCCGCACCAAGCAGCGCCCCAGCCACGCCGACGCGGTCCTGGGCATGGTCACCCGCATCGACCGCGGCCACTACCGCATCCGCCTCGACGATCCCGGACTCACCGAGGACTCCAGCGGCGACATCACCGCCATGAAGGCCCGCGAGCTCGGTCGGGGCAAGGTCGTCGTCGGCGACCGGGTCGCCGTCGTCGGGGACACGAGCGGACGCACCGGGACCCTGGCCCGCATGGTGCGCATCGAGGAGCGCGCCACCCTGCTGCGCCGCAGCGCCGAGGACGGCGACGCCGCCGGCACCGAGCGGGCGATCGTCGCCAACGCGCGCCAGCTCGTCATCGTCACCGCCGTGGCCGACCCCGAGCCGCGCCCGCGGATGATCGACCGCTACCTCGTGGCCGCCTACGACGCCGGCATGGAGCCGCTCATCGTGCTCACCAAGACCGACCTGGCCGACGCCGCCCCCCTGACGGGCCTCTACAGCCCCCTGGGGGTACGCTGCCTGGCCACGCACCTGCCCCACGGCTCCGAGACTGAGCCCCACGAGCCCTCTGAGGCCGGCGGTGCGGACGAGCGACCCGGCGACGGCGTCGAGGCGGTTCGCCGGGCGCTTACCGGCGCCGTCTCGGTGCTCGTGGGCCACTCCGGGGTCGGTAAGTCCACGCTCATCAACGCGATCGTGCCCGGTGCCGACCGAGCCACCGGCCGCGTCAACGAGGTCACCGGCCGCGGCCGTCACACCTCCACCAGCCTCCAGGCCCTCGCCCTGCCCGGCGGCGGCTGGGTCATCGACACCCCCGGAGTGCGCTCCTTCGGGGTCTCCCACGTGGGCAGCGCCGACGTCCTGCGCGGCTTCCCGGACCTGGCGGCCGTGGCCGAGGAATGCCCGCGCGGGTGCACCCACGAGGACGGAGTCGTCGACTGCGCCCTGGATACGTGGACGAGCGAGCCGAGCGGCCCGGCCGCCCCCGAAGGGCGGCGCGAACGGGTCGACTCCTTCCGCCGCCTACTGGCACCCTCGCTGGAGGCTGAGGATCCCACCAAGCCCTGAACAACCTCCCACCGCAGAGCGGTGGTTCTGCACGAGCGCTCTCGGAGGCGGTCCACAGCGGCTCGGGCCGGCCCCCGGTGGGCCGGCATCCGCCGCCGTCGGCGGGTTGTCCCGGAGGAGAACCGGCCACCCGCCGTGGTACACACATGGGCGTGACCACATCCAGCCCCCACCTACGTTGCGCCTCACCGGACGACCTCGACGCCGTGCGCGATCTGCTCACCGACGTCTTCCTGGTTGACCCGCTCATGAGCACCATCATCGGCGCCGCCCCCGAGCCGCGCGCCGCCCTGGAGCACCTGCACCACGTGGAGCTGAGCGCCACTTATCTCAACCCCGCCCACCCCACCTCTCTGGGCGACCTGGCCGTCGACGACGTCGGGCGCCTCCTCGGCGTCGCCCTGTGGGACGCCCCCAATCCCGCTGGCACAGACAGCTCGGACCACACGGCCACCCCGACCAGCCCCGCCAATCCCGCCGGCCCGCTCGGCCCCCACGGCGAGCCGCCGGCCGGACTCGACCTGGAGCTTCTGGGGGACGCGTGGGAGCTGTGCCTGCTCGACGGCACCATGTGCGAGGCCGAGCGCCCCGCCGAGCCCCACTGGTACCTGTACATGATCGCCGTCGCCCCGGGCGCCCGCGGCGCCGGTACCGGGGCCGCGCTCCTGCGCAGAGGCCTGGAGCGGGTGGACGCCCAGGGGACGGTCGCCCATCTGGAGGCCACGACGCGCCGGGCGGCGTCCTTCTATGGGCGTCACGGTTTCGTCGATAGCGCGATCCTTAACTCTGAGGGCCGTCTGCCCGACTATTGGGCCATGACCCGACCGAAACGGCGCCAGCACTGAGTTTTTTCACGCTTCAACCTTCCCACTATTGGACACCGTGTGCTAAAACTCACATCACAGAGCCGTTGCAAGATTCAACTACAAGCCGATTTTGACGGTTCCCACAAGCGAAAGCGCGTTAGTCTCATGACATGCACAACCGTCCGATCCCTTCACTCCCACGTCCCGCCCTGGGCGATCTGTCCGCGCGCGCCAATCTCTCAGCGGCGCGCCGGCGCGTCCTGGAGGTCGTGGAGGCTTCAAACGACGCAATGACAGCCGTTCAGGTCGCCAACGCACTCAACCTGCACCACAACACCGTCCGTGAACACCTCGACGCCCTGGTTGACGCCGGGTTCGTCACGGTGTCCACCAAGCCGACCGGCAAGCGGGGCCGCCCGGCCCTGCGCTACGCCTCGACGGCCCCCGACCCCCAGCAGATGGTCGACGCCTACCTGCTGCTGCTCGACGCGATCGCCGACACCCTGGGCGAGGGCGAGGACGCCCGGGCCACCGCCCTGGAGATCGGTCGCCGCTGGGCCGAGCTGACCCCCGGCACCGTCGCCGAGCCCGTGGTCGACGGCGAGGAGGTGGACCGGGTCACCGCCCTCATCCCCTACCTCGCGGTCATGGGCTTCGCCCCAGAGATCTCCGGCGACACCGTCGTCCTGCGCTCCTGTCCGCTGGTCACCCGCAACCACAGGCCGCGCGACCTGGTGTGCACCATGCACGAGGGATTCCTGCGGGCCGTCGTCGGCCCCGACCCGGCGTCCTACGAGCGTATCAAGTTCCTGCCCAACGGGCCTGACGGCTGCCAGATCACCCCGGCCCAGCCGCCCCAGGAGGACACGGAGCTGAAGATCGTCCACGCCGACGTCGCCTGAGCCGCGCTGCTCCGTCGACCTCCATCATCTGTCCAATCACCAACCACTACTAAGATCGCGAGACTTCGGCCCCGGGCACAGGCGCCCGGGGCCGAGTCGTGCTCGGGGCGGCTCCCCGAGGCGCGGTCTCGGCTCAGGCGGTGACCTCCAGGACGCCGTGAGCGCCCTTCTCCATGTCGGCGAAGGAGTGGGACACGAACACGTAGTGGCCCGGCTCGGAGGCGACGCACTCGACGAAGCCACCCTGAGCCGGGTGCAGGCCGAGGGCCTGGGAGCCGCCGGACCAGGCGGCCCCGATCTGGCTGGGGCCGCCGAGAGTCCAGGCCCCCTCGAAGAAGACCTGGTCGAACTGCAGGCCGACGGCGTGGAAGGAGGTCGGCAGTGAGGGGCCCGCGGCCATGACCCAGAAGCGCACGCGCTCGCCCACCCTGGCCTTGAGGGGCTGCTGGTGGTACTGGAAGGCCACCCCGTTGAAGGTCATGAGGTCGGGGGTTTTGGCGGCGATCTTGTCGGTGTTGGGCTCGCCGCCCTCGGGACCGAGGTAGACCTCGGAGGCGACGATGGCGTACTCGCGGTCCACGGCCGGCAGGCCCGGCGGATCGATGATGACGGCCCCGTGCATGCCCGCGGCCAGGTGCAGGCTCATCGGGGAGGTGGAGCAGTGGTAGAGCCAGATCCCCGAGTGCTGGGCGGTGAAGGTGTAGACCAGGGACTCACCGGGGTTGATCGAGCGCATCGCCTCATCGGGCGGGGTGATCCCGGCGTGGAAGTCGATGGAGTGGCTCATGGTGCCGTCGTTGACCAGGGTGATCTCGAAGGTGTCCCCCACCTTGCCGCGCAGGACGGGGCCGGGGACCTGGCCGTTGAAGGTCATGCGCCGCTGGGTGACGCCGCCGCCGACCTGCATGACCTGTTCGGTGACGGTGAAGGTGTGCCGGTGGGTCATGGGCCCGCCGTCGGGGCTGCTCGGGGCGGCCGGCAGGGCGGCGTCGAAGGCCTTGAAGTCGGCGGGCAGGTGGGCGGAGTAGTCGGGAACCGCGTCCTTGCCCGAGCCGGTCTGCCTGCTCTGGCCGCCGCCGTGCTGGTGGGTGCCGGCGCCCGCCCCGCCCGCGGTGACGTGGAAGACCATGCCCTGGGCGCGGTGGCCTGCGATGGAGCACCAGCCCTCGACCGGCCCGGAGACGATACCGGCGTCGAGCGTGCCCTTGGCGCCGGCGGCCACGCGGCCGGTGGACTGGCCGGTGGCCAGAACGAGGTCGTGGACCTGGTCGGCGGTGTTGTCCAGGGTGATGACGAGCCGGTCGCCGGGGGTGACGTCGACCGTGTCGGGTACGAACCGCATGCCCTGGACGGTGATGGTGGCGTTGACGGTGTTGCCGGTGGCCTCGACGTCCTGGGCGCCCGTGCCCTGCCCCCGGTTGCCGATGACGCTGCCGACGACGACGGCCGCCCCCGCGGTGAGCAGTCCCATGAGGATGCCGCGGCGGTCGGCGGAGCGGATCAAGCCGCCCGACGGCGCTGACGCAGCAGATGCCGTCGCGCTGGCCCCCGCCGTGGAGTCGGCCCTGCTCGACAGGGGGCGGCGGTTGCGGTCGATGGCCGGCGCGGTGCCGGCCGTGACGGCCCGGCGGTGGGCGGCGTCGGACTTGTCGGGGCTCGTCGCGGCGTCGCCGGCAGTATGAGCGGCGCTGTCGGCGACTCCGTTCGCGGTGCTGCTCTCGGCGGCACTCTCAGAGGTGGCGGCGGCCTCGTCCGGAGATGGGGCCTGCGCGTCGGGCGTCTTCGTCATCGGTGTTCCCCTCGGGGCTGGGCGGGCCGGCGGCCCGCGGGGTCTGTCGGGTGGGGCGTGGCGGCCGCGGTGGAGGCGCCGCGCGGCGTGCGCTTGCGGCGGGAGAGCTCGCGCAGGCAGAGGATGATGCCGACCAGCAGGTAGGAGGTCACCAGCGCGGCCAGGGCCCCGGCGACGACGCGCACCTGCCAGGGCGTGCCCGGGCTGACCGCCAGCAGGAGGCAGGCGTTGGCAGCGGTGACGCGGTAGGCGGCGTGGCGGTCCATGATCGTGTTGGTGGCCCGGGTGGCCGCGGGTCCACCGCCGAGCATCACCGGGGCGAGGTAGCTCAGGGCCGCCACGAGGATCTGGAGGGCGAAGCCCGCCGCCAGGGGCAGGCGCAGAGCGTGGATGACGTCACGGGCGGCACCGACGTCGTCGGCCAGGGCCATGCGGGCGCCCAGCACGGCGACGCAGCCGACGAACCAGGACACCGAAGCCGTGGCGGAGGCCGTGGCGAAGGAGGTCGGCGGGACCCGGCGGGCCGTCCTGTAGGCGGGCACGAGGACCCCGCAAGCGCCCCCGAGGTAGACCAGGGTGCCCAGGCCGGCCAGGGGCAGCCACAGCCCGGAGGCGGCCACGAGCGCGGTGCCGCCCACAAGATAGGGCAGACCTCGGGTGGTCCAGCGCGGCGCCACGGGTTCCATGGGGGTGCGCAGCATCGTTGGCCACAGGACGGTGAGCGTGCCCAGGACCGTGGTGCCCACGAAGCCCATCAGCATGGTGGTGGTATGGGCCAGATAGAGGCCGTCGGCCAGGCCGGAGCGCCCGTGGGCGTTGGACCAGGAGATGAGGAAGCCCAGGAGCGCGCCGGTGGCCAGCAGGACGAGGGCGACGGCGTAGTGGATGGCCAGGGAGGCCAGGCGCGGGGCGATGGCGCGGCGGTACTGCACGGTGATGGCCACAACGCCGGCGATGGCCTGGGCCATGACGATGCCCGCCCCAATGAGCGCTAGCACCTGTCGGCCCGTGGTGATGCCGGTGAGCACAATGATCGTGCCGAGGCTGTGGGCGTAGAGGCGCGTGTCCAGGAGGGCGGCGCCGCCCAGGGCGGGGCGGTGCAGGAGGGTGTCGGCGAAGTGGGCGGACCAGATGGTGATGGCGCTGCCGATCCCGCCCAGAAGCAGGGCGTGCAGGGGCAGCCACGTGCCCCAGGAGACCAGGGGCCCCACGATGGTCAGGCCCGCCAGGACCGCGGCGGCGAGTAACCAGGCCATGACGAAGGCGTTGCGACGCACCTGGGTGGTGCGCCGGGAGGGCTTCTTGGCGGGGCGACCTCCCGGGCCCTGCAATCGTCCAGGACCGGGGCGGGGGGTGGGAGAACCGATGGACAGGCTCATGCGGAGCTCCCGCCCGACCGCGTCGTCGTCGAGCCGGCCGCCGCAGCCGGACGCCTCGCCCGGACGGCCTTTCGAATACTGCCGGAGGTGAGCACGCGGACCAGGGTGAGGACCATGAAGACGCCGATCGCCGCCACCCCGACGACGCCTCCGACCTGCCAGATTCCGGCGGCCCCGGCGAGCAGGCCTCCGACGCGCACCACCAGACCGGCGTGCAACAGGACGTAGGGCAGCCACATGAGCCGGTGGTAGGGCAGGGCCCGGTGAACGATCGCAGGGATGATGACCGGGGCGTGGGCCAGGATCATGGAGAAGGCGAAACCGACCGTGATGGCGTGGATGACGATCTCATAGGCCGAGCCGCCCAGCCCGCCCAGGCCCCACAGCGACCAGACCGCACCGGCCAGAGCGAGCCAGATGTAGCCGGCGAGCATGGAGGCCGCCATGAAACGGACCCCGCCGCCGGCTCGGATGGTGCGCCGGGCGACGTCGTAGTAGGCCATGACGACGGCCAGTCCCAGCAGGGCTGGGCCGGTCACGAGGTGGGCGCCCTGTCCCGCCAGCAGCAGGCATGCGCCCAGAACCGCGGCGCCGGCCAGGGCCTCGACGACGGTCTCGACCATCTCGTCGAGGAAGGCGATGCGGGCCAGCTCCAGGCGCTCCCCGACGATGGTGAGCACGGGGAAGAGCAGCCACAGCGGGACGACCTCTTCGATGCCGCGACCGCCCAGCCACAGGACGTCTCCCAGCAGGAGGGCTGCGGCACCCATGGCCTCGACGTCGACGGCGGCGCTGGGGGCGCGCCGGTGAACACGCAGGTAGACGGCGCACAGGATGCAGGCGGCGGCGGTCATGAGGCCCCGGCCCACGGCGTCGGGCGCGCCGGCCATGAGGGTCAGGCAGCCCACGGCGTTGCCTAGCGGGGCGAGGAAGGCCCAGGGGGCCCGGGCGGCGACCGCCCGCTCCAGGGCGATGACGGTGCCCAGGAAGCCGACGAGCATGAGGGGGCCGTGGAGCGCCGCCAGCCTGGCGCCGCTGATGAGGGCGGGCAGGTTGAGGCGCAGGAGGGCGGCGTTGAGTCCCATGAGGATGCAGGCAGCCCCCAGGGCCAGGGCCACCAGACGCGGCGCCACCCGGGTGGTCAGCGCCCGGCTGAGGCGGCCGGCCGCGTCGTCAGCGCTGGACGCCTTGACCTGCGCGTCTGCCGCCGCTGCCGGCTTGTCCATCTCCACGGCCCAACCGTATCCAACAGCGCCGGAAACACCCGCACCCGCAGCAGCAGAAAGTTCATGGACGACACCGCCCCGCGTCATCCATGAGGTTGTGGTCGATTGTGGCGGAGGTCGTGCCGGTGGAAGCGGACGGTCGTTTCGGCCGGCTCGCGGTGGTAGTAAGGTTTCTCTGGCCAGAACGAACACTCTGAAGGAGAACCCTATGAGCGAGAGCCCCGAGCTGCTGCCCATCACCGAGAAGAAGTCCAGCTGTGGCTGCCACGAGCACGGCGATGAGCGGCTCACCCTGGACGCGCGAGCCATCCCGCACCGTTTGCGCCACGCCGCGGTCATCGGTGCCGCCTCCTCCCTGAACCCGGGCGAGGGCTTCGACCTGGTGGCCCCGCACGTCCCCACCCCGCTGCTGGCCCAGATCGACCAGCTGCCCTTCACCTTCCAGCACACCCTGCTGGAGCAGTCCGAGGGCTTCGCGCGCGTCGAGATCCTGCGCACCGCCTGATTCCCGGTCGCGGAGCGCGCCTCCCGGTCCCGCGCGCCCGGCCGATATGCTCGATCTATGACGCCAGTGCCACTTGATGCCGCGGTCGTCGGCCAGAGCAGGATCTGTGGTACCTCCACGGACCTGCCCATGCCGACGACCCGGCCGGTGCTACCCGAGCCATCCGGGCGTCCGGACTTATCGGGGCTGCTCCTCCCGGCGGAGACGATGCCGGAGCTTCCGGCGATCGCCGACGACGATGTTCCGCAGCACTTGACCGATCGCTACGGGCGCACCGTGCGCGACCTGCGCCTGTCCATCACGGACCGCTGCAACCTGCGCTGCACCTACTGCATGCCCGCCCAGGGGCTCCAGTGGCTGCCCACCCCAGAGCTGCTGACCACCGCCGAGCTCACCCGCCTGGGGCGCCTGGCCGTCGAGCGCCTGGGGGTGGAGCGCATCCGCCTGACCGGGGGCGAGCCGCTGCTGCGCCGGGACCTGGAGGAGATCATCGCCTCACTGTCCACGCTGCGGACGTCGTCGGGCCGGAAGCCGGATATCGCCCTGACCACGAACGGCCTGGGGCTGGAGAGGAGGGCCGCCGGCCTACGCGAGGCGGGCCTGGACCGCGTCAACGTCTCCGTCGACTCCCTGGACCCGCGGGACTACGCCGCCATCACTCGCCGAGACCGGCTCGTCGACGTCCTGACGGGGATAGCCGGCGCCCAGGAGGCGGGCCTGGCCCCCATCAAGGTCAACGCCGTCGCGATGCCCGCCACCGTAGAGGAGCGCACTCCGCAGCTGCTGGCCGAGTCCCTGCGCCGCGGCTGGCAGCTGCGATTCATCGAGCACATGCCGCTGGGGCCTCGACAGACGTGGCGCAGCCAGGACGTCGTCGGCGTCGATCAGATCCTGGGGGCGCTGCGGGCGGCCGGCTTCGTCCTCACCGAGGCGGGCCGTCCCGACCGTCGCCCGGCCGCCCTGTGGCGGGTGGCCGCCGGCGCGCATGCGGGCCGGTCGTATCCGGCCGGGAGCGTGGGCATCATCGCCTCGGTCACCGCCCCCTTCTGCTCGGACTGCGACCGCACCCGCATCACGGCCGACGGGCGCCTCATGACCTGCCTGTTCTCCAGCACCGAGACCGACCTGCGCGGCCCCATGCGCGCCGGGGCCGACGACGACGAGCTCATCCGCATCTGGGCCAGAGCCACCTGGCTCAAGCCCCGCGCCCACGGCTCGGACGATCCGCAAGCCGACAGCGACGGCTTCGCACGCCCGCAGCGCACCATGTCGGCCATTGGTGGCTGACCCGCACCCGAGAAGGAGACCCCGAGATGCCCCCCTCCCCCGAGACCGCAAGCACGGCACATGCGGAGTCACTCCCGGAAACGAGCTCTGAGTCGCCGCCTGAGACGCTGTCGGTGACCCTGCGCTACTTCGCCGCTGCGGCAGAGGCCGCCGGCCATCCCGAGGAGCGCCTCGACCTGCCCGCCGGCACGACGCTGGCGGGCCTGCGCGAGCAGCTGGCCGGGCGCGACCTGGAGATGGCCCGGGTCATCCCCATCTGCAGCTTCCTGGTCAACTCGGTCTCCACCCCGGCCGATTCCCTCACGCCCCTGGCCGACGGCGACGCCGTCGACGTGCTGCCGCCCTTCGCCGGCGGGTGAGTCTCGCACTCTCCCTCATTCGCATCGAGCCGGGCATTTTTCGCGTAGCCTTACCGTTTTTCTGCCCGGCTACGCGAAAAATGCCCGGCTCGGCGGTGGAGGAGCCTCAGGCGAGATTGCTCCACTGGGCAGTGCCGTCGGTGAAGGTCTGGCGCTTCCACACGGGCAGGCGCTTCTTGACCTCCTCGACAATCTGGCCGCACACGGCGAAGGCCTCGGCGCGGTGGTCGGAGCTGACGGCGACCGCGAGCGCCGCGTCCCCGACGGCGAGGTCTCCGACGCGGTGGACGACGCCCAGGGCGCGTACCCGGCCGGCCTGGGCGACGTCGCGGGCGATCTGCTCGACGATCCTGCCGGCCGTGGGATGGCAGGAGTAGCCGATACCGGTGACGGCACGGTCGGCGTCGTGATTGCGGACCACGCCCTCGAAGGTGACGACGGCGCCGGCGGCCGCGTCCTGGACAGCGCCGGCGAGCTCGGTGACGCTGATGGGCGCCTCGGTGACCTCGGCGCGCACTACGCGGGCGCTCCTGGGCTTGTCGGGGCTGATGCTCACGAAGGTCTCCTCGTCCTGGTGCATCTTGTTGTGCATCGATCCGACGGTCCCGCTGGGGCCGGGGCGTCGTCGGCCGCGAGCATACCCAGGTGGGCGGGGCCCGCCGAACGGGCATGATGGGCACATGACGACGTCGGTCGACCGTCCGAGCGGTGGCCCGGCGGCGGCTCTGCCGCACCCGAGGATGGCTCGTCGAGAAAGGACCGCTATGGCGCAGATGATTCCCCTGGAGGACTACGTCGCCCAAGTGCTTGAGACCCTCTCCCCCCTGGAGAACGGTCGGCTGGCGCTGGAGCAGGCGCACGGCCGGGTGCTGGCCGAGGACGTGACCGCGGTTGTACCGGTGCCGCCGTGGACGAACTCGGCGATGGACGGTTACGCCGTGCGCGCCGGGGACACGGCCGGAGCCTCGCCGCAGACGCCCGTGGTACTGCCGGTGACCGGGGATATTCCGGCCGGTGCCGCCCCGCAGCCGCTGGCTGCGGGAACCGCCCAGCGGATCATGACCGGGGCGATGCTGCCCGAGGGTGCCGATGCGGTGGTCAAGGTGGAGGACACAGACCAGGCGCCCGGTCCCCTCCCGCTGCCGGAGCGCGTCGAGCTCCGCGCCGGGGCCCGGCCGGGGCTGAATGTGCGCCGCGCCGGGGAGGACGTGCGCGCGGGCGATCCGGTCATGGCGGCGGGGACGAGGCTATCCGCGGCGGCCGTCTCAGCCCTGGCCTCCGTGGGGCTCGGCTCCGTACCGGTCGCGGCGCGGGTGCGCGTGGCCGTGGTCTCCACCGGGGCGGAGCTGCGCGACCCCGGTCAGGCGCTCGCCCCCGGTACGATCCCGGACTCCAACGGCCTGCTGCTGGCAGGCCTGGTCTCCGAGCACGGGGCGGACTGTGCGAGCGTGACCCGCAGCGGTGACAGCGCTAAGGAGCTGGGCGAGGTGCTGCGCCGGGCCGCGGCGGGCGCCGATCTCATCGTCACCTCCGGGGGTGTGTCCGCGGGGGCCTTCGACCCGCTGACGATGCTGGCGCAGGCCGGGCGGGGCGAGGACGCGCCGGTGCGTCTGGATTTCGTGAAGGTGGCCATGCAGCCGGGCAAGCCCCAGGGGCACGGCTGGGTGCGGGCCGACGACGGCCGGCGGGTCCCGATCATCTGTCTGCCGGGCAATCCGGTGAGCGTCCTGGTCTCCTTCACTACGATCGTGGCCCCGGCGCTGGCCCGCCTGGCGGGATTCGGCACCGACCCGGTTGAGGGGGAAGACGGCGATCTTCCGGGCCGCCCCCGTCTGACGGCGCGTGCCGCCGCGGCCTGGCGCACCCCGCCGGGCCGGCGTCAGCACGTGCCGGTGCGCTTCACCGGCCCCCCCTCCCGGTCCGCCGTGGGAGACGACGCCGGGGATCATTCCGGAGGCCATGTCGACGATCGTGCGGGCCTGCCCTGGGTGACGCCCTCCCACCGGCTGGGTTCGGGCTCGCACCTGGTGGCCTCGCTGCCCGCTGCGCAGGCGCTGGCGGTGGTGGCCGCCGAGGTCGAGGCGGTCGACGTCGGCGACGCATTGCCCCTCATTCCGCTCTCCCATTCGTTCCCCCGTCACCTCTAGGTGCGCACGGGCGCGCCTCACAGCTCGCGGACGGACCCTTCAGGGCCACCCGTCAAGGCCTGAGGCGCGTCCGCGACGAGTGCCCGCAACCCATTGAAGGAGCCACCTCATGAATCCCCGCCCCGAAATCACTCTCACCCACCTCGATGAGGCGGGCGCCGCCTACATGGTGGACGTCACCGCCAAGACCCCGACCGTGCGCGAGGCCCGCGCCGGCGCCTTCGTGGCCTGCTCGGAGGCGATCGTGACCGCCCTGCGCGAGGGCACGGTCCCCAAGGGGGATGTCCTCGCGGTGGCCCGCGTGGCCGGGATCGCGGCGACGAAGAAGGTCCCCGAGCTCCTCCCGCTGGCGCACGTCATCGGCGTGCACGGGGCGCGCGTGGACCTGGAGATCGTCGACGGCGGCGTGCGCATCGAGACCGCCGTGCGCACGGCGGACCGCACCGGGGTGGAGATGGAGGCCCTCACCGCCGCCACCGTGGCGGGACTGGCGATCGTCGACATGGTCAAGGGCGTGGACCGGGGCGTCGAGCTGCGCGAGGCCAAGGTGCTGGCCAAGTCCGGGGGCCGCTCCGGGGACTGGGTGCGCGGTGACGGCGGCTGACCGTTCAGAGGAGCGCACCGCGAGCGCACGTGCTGCTGGGCCGCCCGATTCCGCCGATGCGGTCGGCCCGGTCGACGTCGTCGTGCTGGCCGGCGGGACCGGCAGGCGGTTGGACGGGGCCTCAAAGCCCGATGTCGTCGCCCGGGGGGCCCGCCTGCTCGACCATGTCCTGGCCGGCCTGGAGCAACTGCGGCGCCGGGGCGTGCCGCTGGAGCGCGTGTGCGCGGTCGCCCCGGCGGAGGTGGCGCTGCCGGACGGCGTTCTGAGGGCTTTGGAGGACCCGCCGCTGGGCGGGCCGGTCGCCGGCATCGCCGCCGGCCTGGTGCGCCTGGACTGCTGCGGGCCCGCCGCCGAGCTGACCGGCGTCCTCACCTGCGACGCCCCGTCCTCCTGGCGGGCGCTGCCGAGCCTTATCGAGGCGCTGCGCCAGAGCGAACCGGGGACCGACGGCGTCTGCGCCCGCGACGGCGACCACACCCAGTACCTGCTGGGCCTTTACCGCCGTGCGGCGCTAGCCGCGGCTGTTGCCCCGGGCGGTGTCCCCCTGCGCGACGTGGCCGTGCGCCGGGTTCTCGGGGCGCTCCGTGTCAGGGCGATACCCGCGGCCCGCGATGTCGTGCGGGACCTGGACACCTGGGCGGAGGTCCGCGCTTGGGACACTGACGCTCCCCGGTGACGGCCGAGGAGGGCGATCAGTGGTCACCGCCGCCGAGCTGCTCCAGGACGTGGGGAACCAGGGGGCCGATGACGGCGATGGTGTCCTTGACCCCGCCGCGCGAGCCGGGGGCGTTGACGATGAGGGCGCCATCGTCGCCGCGAGAGGTCACCCCCACCAGGCCGCGGGACAGACCGGCCAACGGGGTCTTGCTCAGACCGTGGGCACGGATCTGGGCCTCGATGCCCTCCAGGCGGGTGGCCAGCAGGGGTGCCGTGGCCTCAGGGGTGAGGTCGCGCGGGGTAACCCCGGTGCCGCCGGTGGTCAGGACCACCCGGGCGCCGTCGGCCACCGCCCGCGAGATCGCCTCACGCACCGGCTCAATACCGTCGGGCACGAGGTCCACCTTCTCGACGACGACGTCGTGCTCGGCCAGAAGGCGCTGGGCCAGCGGACCGGAGAGGTCCTCGCGCTCGCCGCTGACACAGCGGTCGGACACGGTGACGACGGCGCCCTTGACGGGCTCGGGGAGGGGCACGAGGCCCTTCTGGACGATCGGAGTCTCACTCATGGGGCCACCGTAGTCCGCGCACACCCCCGCTCAGGACCCTCCGTCTCCTGACCGGTATTTCAGCGGTAACACGGCCCGATCCAACCGACACCCTCAATTAGGCAACCCTCATTTTACTTAATTCACCGCCCTTCGTCACCTACGAGATGTCGGTTTCGCCTTGTATTACTCGGACATTCGTCCCTTGCGTGAAGGTCCGCCCAGGGCAATGCATCATTGTGGCTGGTGTGAGCCCGTGTGCTTTCACCGACGTTCTCCAAACAGTCTCAGGTCCAGGGCGCTGTCGCCCGACAGACCGAGCCCCACATCACAGCAGGAGCCCTATGTCCACGCTCGACACCTCCGGTCGCGTCCTCACAGGGTGGAACCCCGAGGAGCCGGAGAACTGGTCCGCGAAGATCGCCTGGACCACTCTGGCAATCACCACCTTCTCCCTCATGCTCGGCTTCACCGTCTGGTTCCTGCCCAGTGCAGTCGCCCCCAGGCTCAATGACGTCGGCTTCCACCTGACCAAGAACCAGATCTACTGGATCACCTCCATGCCGGGGCTGTCCTGCGCCGCGCTGCGCCTGGTCTACATGTTCCTGCCCGCCACCATCGGCGCCCGCAAGATGATCGGCTGGTCCTCCCTGCTGTACATCCTGCCGATGCTCGGCTGGTTCTTCGCGGTGCAGAACCATGAGACCTCCTTCGGCGTCCTGCTCGCCCTGTCCTTCGCCTGCGGTATCGGGGCCGCCACCTTCTCCGGCTACATGCCCTCCACCGGCTTCTACTTCCCCAAGCGCCTGGCCGGAACGGCCCTGGGGCTGCAGGGAGGCCTGGGCAACATGGGCATGAGCGTCATCCAGCTCGCCGCCCCCTTCCTCATGAGCATCAGCCTGTTCGGCCTGACCTGGGTCGCCCCCCACCACGAGGGCGCCCCCATGGTCGTCAACGCCACCGTCTTCTTCCTGCCCTGGTCCCTCATCGCGGCCTTCCTGACCTTCCGCTACATCAAGGACGTCCCGCTCAAGGCCAACATCAAGGAGCAGATGGACATCTTCGGCAACCTCGACACCTGGCTCATGACAGTCCTGTACATCATGACCTTCGGCGTCTTCTCCGGGTTCGCCGCCCAGACCGCCAACATCATCAACAACAACTACGGCGCCGCCTCCGACCTGGCCAAGCAGTTCGCCGCCTCCGACCTGCCCCAGGGGGCCTCCTACGCCTTCATCGGCACCCTCATCGGCTCCTTCCTGCGCTTCGCCTGGGGGCCCCTGTGCGACCGCTTCGGCGGAGCCATCTGGACCTTCGTCTCGGCCATCGGCATGGCCGTCACGATGGCCTGGTGCGGCTACCTGGTGGCCGGCGCAGACGACCCGGCCGACTTCACCATCTTCATGGTGGCCCTGCTGGCCATGTTCTTCTTCGCCGGCGTCGGCAACGCCTCGACCTTCAAGCAGATGCCGATGATCATGCCCAAGCGCCAGGCCGGCGGCGCCATCG
>ERZ773075.186-NODE-186-length-53762-cov-6.68296_pt1 | contig 53762 bp, 45 predicted proteins | sample MGYA00580614_ERZ773075 | MGnify/ENA primary metagenome ERZ773075 (study PRJEB29015, sample SAMEA2738021) | human oral metagenome | biome: human oral; feature: human-associated habitat; material: dental | place: China | collected 2043 ...
GAACTGGCGCGGCTGGACAGCGCCGCCGCCCTGGCCGCCCTGCAAGCGCGCGCCGAAGCCGAGCGCGCCGCCTGGCTGCAAGAAGCCCGCCGCGCCAGCGCCGCGCGCGCCGCCGCCGCCCCCCGGCTGGCCGAAGCCGTCACCCAGGCCATGCAGCGCCTGGGCATGCCCGGCGGGCGCTTCGTCATCGAACTGCCCCCCCTCGCGCCCGGAGAAGCCGCCGCGCACGGGCTGGAAAACGTGGCCTTTCTCGTGGCCGCCCACGCGGGCGTCAGCCCCCGGCCGCTCGAAAAAGTGGCCTCCGGCGGCGAACTCTCGCGCCTGGCGCTGGCCATCGCCGTCACCACCAGCCGCCTGGGCAGCGTGCCCACGCTGGTGTTTGACGAAGTGGACTCCGGCGTGGGCGGCGCCGTGGCCGTCACCGTCGGCCAGCTGCTGCGCCAGCTGGGCGCAGACCGGCAGGTGCTGTGCGTCACCCACCTGGCGCAAGTGGCCGCCTGCGCCCACCAGCAGCTGGTCGTCAGCAAGCAAAGCAGCGCCGAAGGCGCCAGCAGCCGCGTACAAGCCGCCGAAGGTGACGCGCGCGACGCCGAAATCGCCCGCATGCTCGGCGGCGACCCCCAATCGGCCGCCACCCTGGCCCACGCGCGCGAAATGCTGGCCGCCGGGCAGGCCCCGGCCGCTGCGGAGCTTGCAGCGCCTGAAGCGGCCGGCGCGCGGAAAACAGCCCGCGCCCGAAAGGGCAGGGCGGAAGGCGGTGCGGCGGATAGGGTGGCGGATGATGCGGCCTGAATTCGCTCCTTGTTCGATAGCATGATGTCCTGGTGGAAACTGCGCAGATGCCGTTTTCTGATGCCCTGAATTCGCTCCTTTTTTGATACGGAAAGGCTCCCATGTCCGCAGCTTCTGATGCTCCCGCCGCTGCCGCCGCGCTTGATCTGGTGCTCATCACCGGCATGTCCGGCTCCGGCAAATCCGTGGCCCTGCGCGCGCTGGAAGACGCGGGCTACTACTGCGTGGACAACCTGCCGCCCGAGCTGCTTCAGGCTTTTCTGGCCCTGCCCGCCATGCAGGGCACGGGGCGCGTGGCCGTGGCCATTGACGCGCGCAGCCGCACCTCGCTGCCGCAGCTGCCCGCGCTGCTGAAAACGCTGGGCGGGCAGGCGCGCGTCATCTTTCTGGACGCCAATGACGAAACGCTGACGCGGCGCTTTTCCGAAACGCGCCGCCGCCACCCGCTCTCGGCCATCCACCCTGCCGACGCCGACGCCCTGCCCGCCCTGGCGCAAGCCATCACCCGCGAGCGCGAAATGCTGGACGGCCTGCGCAGCCGCGCCCATGTGATTGACACCAGCCACATCCGCCCCGCGCAGCTGGCCTCGGCGGTCAAAAGCGTGATCGCCGCGCCTGCTGCGCACCTCACGCTGGTGTTCGAGTCTTTCGGCTTCAAGCGCGGCGCGCCGCTGGACGCTGACTACCTGTTTGACGTGCGCATGCTGCCCAACCCCTACTACGAACCGGCCCTGCGCCCGCTCACGGGCCGCGACGCGCCCGTGGCCGATTACCTGGCGCGCCAGCCCGAAGTGGCGCAAATGCAAGAGCACATCGCCAGCTTCTTGCAAACCTGGCTGCCGCGCCTGGCCGCAGACCACCGCAGCTACGTCACCGTGGCCATTGGCTGCACGGGCGGGCAGCACCGCTCCGTCTATCTGGCCGAGCAGCTGGCCCGCCAGTTCGCCCCCCGCTGGAGCACGCTGGCGCGCCACCGTGAGCTGGGCTGAAACCCGGCCTTTCTTCTCCCCAAAAACACCCACGAAAACCATGCCCTTTGAAACCGCCCTGACCGAAGAAGACCTGCGCCGCAACATCGCCGCCATACGCGCCCGCATGGACGCCGCCTGCCAGCGCAGCGGCCGCAGTCCGCAAGACGTGCGCCTGCTGCCCGTGAGCAAAACCGTGCCCGAGGAGCGCCTGCGCCTGGCCTGGGCCGCCGGCGTGCGCGAAATGGGCGAAAACAAAGTGCAGGAGGCCTACGGCAAATGGCAGGCCATGCGCCAGGACATGCCCGGTTTGCGCTGGTGCCTGATTGGCCATCTGCAAACCAACAAGGCCCGGCTGGTGGCCGAATTCGCCAGCGAATTTCACGCGCTCGACAGCCTGCGCGCGGCCCGGGCGCTGGACGCGCGCCTGCAAGCGCTGGGCCGCAGCCTGGACGTGCTGGTGCAAATCAACACCTCCGGCGAAGCCAGCAAATTCGGCCTGGCGCCGCAAGAGGCGCTGGCCTTCATGCGCGAGCTGCCCGCCTTCGCCAGCCTGAACGTGCGCGGCCTGATGACGCTGGCCATGCACACCACCGACGAGCCGCAAGTGCGCCAGTGCTTTGCGCTGCTGCGCGATCTGCGCGACCGCCTGCGGCAAGACGCCCCGCAAGGCGCGGCCCTGGCCGAGCTGTCCATGGGCATGTCGGGCGACTTTGAATGGGCCATTGAAGAAGGCGCGACCACCGTGCGCGTGGGCCAGGCCATCTTCGGCGCGCGCAGCCTGCCTGACTCGCACTACTGGCCCGAAGGCAAGGCGTGAGAACCCTTCCGTTCGCAGCGTCCGCCCGTGAACGCGAAAAAAGCGGCTCCGGGCAGCTCCTGCGGCCTTGCCAATCCTTGCCGGGCGGCCAGCTCCGCCCGGCAGGCCGCCGGAACGCCGTCTCCCGTGGGAGGGCAGGGCGCAGGAGCAGGGCGGGCATGACAGCCCGGCGCCAGGCATTCGCCCGCAAGCCATTTCCCCCCTTGCTGGCCCCTTGTTCCGCTCCTTGTTTCATAGCATGAGGTCCTAGTGGAAAGGGCGCAAGCGGCGTTTTAGATCGCCTGAATTTGCTCCTTTTTCTGATGCCTTCCGGCAGCTCTCGGGGCCGGGACTGGGGCGGGCGCCCGGGGCCGCGCACTTACGGAAAGGCTTTGAACGGGTTTTCAGGAAGCGCCCGCGTCATACGCCCAGCGGCAGCGCGCGCTGCCGCCAGCAGTTTCGTGGCGGGCCATGTCGTAGGTGAATTCGCCCTCGCAGAACTGGCCGCGCGCAAGCGCGTCGCGCAGCTCGGGCCAGCGGGCCTGCAAATCGCTGCGCTGCGCCCAGTCGGGCGGGTGGGGGTAGGTGCGCAGCAGGCGGTAGCGAAAGCGCGGCAGCAGGCCGTAAGAGGCGCTGGGGGGCGCGATGTCAAGGTCGATGATGTCCAGTTTGGGTTCGCCCAGGGGCAGGCACCAGGCGTAGTCGCGGTGCTGGGCGGGCTGCATGGCGGGGGTGAGTTCGTACACGTCGGCTTCCACCATCTGGCCGGCCTGCGGGCCGCGCCGGGCGCTGATGCTGCGGCGCTCGCTGTGCAGCACGCCCAGCTCCTTGAGGCGTTGCAGGTAGGGCAGGGTGCGCGTGACGACGCGGCTTTCGGGCGCGCGCTCGGCCTGGGCGTAGAGGGCGACGCTGTAGCGCGCGGGCTGGGCGCTGAGTTCTTCATCCACCGGCCAGTCAGGGTGGCCGGGCAGGTGCAGGCAGCTCTGGGCGTCAGCGCTGGCGGCGGCCGCGCCGTGGATTTTTTCGATGGCCTGGCGCGCCTCGGTCTGGCTGGGCGCGCCGCCGCCGCGCAGGGCGATCCAGGCCAGCAGGAGCTGGCGCTGCGCCTTGCCATAGAGGATTTCCAGCTCGCGCTGCCAGTATTTCCAGCCGCTTTCGGAGCGGGCGGCGCGCCCGCGCGTTTGCTGGCCGGCCCAGCCGCTGGCTTCGCGCACGAGGACGATTTGCCGGATTTCGGGCCGCAGCGCCCGGCCCAGGGTGTCGGCAAAGGCGCGCTGCACGGCGGGGTGGCTGGCCCAGTAGGGCGTCTGGCTGGCGCTGGGGCCGGTGCGCACGCGCACGGCGTAGTAGCTGCGCTCCAGGTTGCTGTCGGGCGTTTCGCTGTGCCAGCCGGTCAGGCCCAGGTAGTGGCGCCAGCCGAGTTCAAAGCAGTGCGGCTGGCTGTCCCAGCCGCTGCTGGCCCAGCCCTGGCGGCTGAGGCGAAAGCGCGTGGCGGGGTAGAGCGCGCCATTGAGCGGGATGTTGATGCGGGTGCGCTCCAGCACGCCCGCGTCGGCCAGCGCGCGCAGCTGCTGGAGGCGGCGGCCCGGGGCGGCAGCGCTATCAGGCAGGGCCGCGCCGCCGTCGCCAGCGGCGCTGGCCGCGCCGGCCTGGCCGGCTTGCCGGGCCTGGGCCTGGGCTTGCGGGCGGGCGGCTTCGTCAATGAAGTCTTCATGCCAGGCCATGCCGCCTGGGCTGGCGGAGCGGCCATCGGGCCGGGGTTCGTCATCCAGCGCCAGGCAGACCGGCCCCAGGCCGGCATCCAGCGACTGCGGCCCGAAGGGCGAGGCTTGGCGGGACTGCTGGGCCAGCGTCTCGCGCACGGCGTTGTCAAAGCTGGGCGCAGTGGGCAGCCAGGCCAGCGCCACCCACCACAGCAGGGCCGTGAGGGCCAGCCAGGCGTTCAGCCACAGCAGCAGGCGCGCGCGCCGGGGCGGCGTGGTGGAGGCGGGAGCGGGCAGGTTGTCTTCGACTTCCACGAAGGAATCGGTGGCCTGCATGAGCGTGCTCTGCCGCGTGAGACGGGCCATGTGCCGCAGGCCGCGGCGCAGCTTGTCGAAAGCCTTGCCGGTGGGCAGCATGGCGTGCGGCAGCCGCACGATGCCGCCCTCGTATTCCACGCGCAGCCACTGGTAGCCCGCGCGGCGCAGCAAGTTGATGGAGCGGATCCAGGCGTAAGGCACCACCAGCGTCTGACCGGCGTGCTGCACGGTGAGCGCGTTTTCATCCAGGATGACGCGGCCCTTGCGGCAAAAGCGCAGCACCCACAGCAGCCACAGCAGGGCCGCAGCCGCCCCCAGCGCCCATAGCGGCAGGCTCCAGGGCGACACGGCAACAGGCGCCTCGCCTTCCTGCGGCGCTTGCAGCAGCTGCCACAGCTGCCGCCCGGCCAGCGCCAGCGGCAGCGCAGCGGCCAGGAAAGCGCGATGCCAGGGCAGGCGAAAGGGAAAAGCCAGGCGGCGGGAGGACATGGGCGGCGGTTGTCGGGCGTTTTTGGCAGACGGCGATGGCGCGTCAAGCCTGTGAAGCATGCAATTTTCATGCTTGGCGCCGATTCTGCGGCCATTTCCGGCGCCTCAAAGACACGTTGCCAAGCGCCTGAGCGGCTTCAACGCGGGCGGCTCTGGCTGGCGGAGGCGGGCATGAAAAAAGCCGCTGCTGGGAGGCAGCGGCCTTGCGGCTTCGCGGTGTTCAGCCAGCGGCCGGGGCTGCTGGCTTTGCGCGCCTGGCGCGGGCTGCGTTTTTGGCTTCCTGGGCGTTTTGGGCCTGGCTGGCCAGTCCGCCACGCAGGGCGTTGAGCAAGATGGCGATGGTGCTGCCGTTGTGCAGCACGGAGGAGGCCACGGGGGTGAGCCAGCCAGCGGCGGCGGCGGCGAGGATGCTGGTGTTGGCGGCGACGGTGAATTTGAAGTTGCCGCCGATGCGGCGCATGGTGGCGGCGGCCAGCGCTTTGGCGTCGGCCACGCGGCCTACGTCGTCTTCGAGCAGGGCGATGTCGGAGGTCAGGCGCGCCAGGTCGGCGCCGCGCTGCATGGCAATGCCCACATGCGCGCCGGCCAGGGCGGGGGCGTCGTTCATGCCGTCGCCGATGAAGGCGATTTTTGCGCCCTGGGCCTTCATTTGCGAGAGCAGGGCGGCCTTGCCTTCGGGCAGCAGCTGGGCGTGGTATTCGTCAAGCCGCAGATGGCGGGCGAGTTCGGCGGCGCGGTCTTCGTGGTCGCCGGTGAGCATGACGATGCGCCTGGCGCCCAGCGCGCGCAGGCGCGCGACGGTTTCGGCGGCGTTGTCGCGCACGGTGTCTTTCAGGCCGATGATGCCCAGCAGCTTGCCGCCAAAGCCGATGTAAAGGGGCGTTTTGCCTTCTTGCATGAGGCGGTCGATGTCGTCCAGATAGGCGCTCATGTCGATGCCTTCGTCTTCTTCGACGAAGTGGCGCGAGCCGACGACGATGCGCTTGCCCTGCACCACGCTGGCCACGCCGTGGGCGGCGATGAAGCGCACTTCTTCGTGGTCGAAATGGCGGCCGCTTTGGCGGCGGGCGGCTTCCACCACGGCTTGCGCCAGGGGGTGGAAGTAGTGCTCTTCAACGGAGGCGGCCAGGTCGATCAGGTCGGCCGGGCCGAAGTTGGGGTCGTACGCGAAGGTGTCGGTAACAGCCAGGCGGCCCGTGGTGAGGGTGCCGGTTTTGTCGAAGACGAAGGTGTCGGCTTCGGCCAGGCGCTCCAGCGCGTCGGCGCCCTTGAAGAGCAGGCCCTGGCGGCCGGCGGCGTACATGGCGGATTTGAAGGCCACGGGCGTGGCGAGCTTGAGGGCGCAGGCGTAGTCGGCCTGGAGCACGGCGGCGGCGCGCCGCCAGTCGCCCGAGAAAAGCCAGGCCGCGCCCGCCAGGCCCAGCACGCCGGGCACGAGCTTGTCGGCCAGGCGGCTGGCGGCCAGTTGCGTGCCGCTTTTGACTTGCAGGGCGTGCTGCACGTAGTTGGCGATGCGTGCGCTGGCGGTGCCCGCGCCCACGCGCTCGGCGTACACGCGCACGCGGCCTTCTTCGACCACGGTGCCGGAGAGCACGGTGTCGCCCCGGCGGCGCACGACGGGCACGCTTTCGCCGGTCATGCTGGCTTCGTTCACGGTGGCTTCGCCGCCGAGCACGGTGCCGTCCACGGGGATGAGGTTGCCGGCGGCGCAGATGACGGTGTCGCCCACTTGCACGTCGGTGGCGCTCACTTGCACTTCGTTGCCTTCGCGCTCGACCCAGACGCTGCCCGCGTCAGGGTGCAGCAGGTGCTTGAGCAAATCATCAGAGCGGCGGGCGATGGAGTGCTCCAGGTATTCGCCCAGCGCCAGCATGAACAGGGTGGTGTTGGCGGCGAGCTGATCGCCGCTGGCGGTGGAGATGGCCACGGCCAGGGCCTCGAGCACGTGGGAGTTCAGCCCTTCGGTGAACAGGTCTTTGAGCGCGTCGGCATACAGCGGCAGGGAAACGGCCAGGGTGGCGGGGCGGCCCAGCGACTGGGGCATCTTGCGCGTGGTCAGCAGCAGGGCGGCGCTGGCGAGCACTTCGCCGCCCGCGCCCATCAGGCCCCCGCCTTCGCCGTGGCTGCAATCGGCCGCCAGCGCCGTGCCGCAAGCGCCGGTGGCAGCCAGCGCGGGCAGGCGCAGCAGGGCCTGGGCGATGGCTTCGGGGCCGGTGCGCCCCGGCTCATAGTGCAGGGCGATGGAGCGGGCCGCCGTGTTCAGGCGCACGCGGGTGACGCCCGGTATTTCTTGCGCCATGCGCTGTAGCGCGTGCGGCGCGAGCGCGGGCAGGCCGGGCGTGAGGCGGTAGCGGTAGCGCACGCGGCCGCGCCCCTGGTGCGCGGGCGTGAGCGAGGCGAACAGGCGCGCGGCTTGCGCGGGCAGGTTTCGGGAGGCGGGGCTGGAAGGCATGGCGGGGGCGGGTCGGCAGGGGGTGGGTGAGGGCCGCGCAGGCGGGGTGGCAGAAGGCGGAAGGCGCGGGCCAGCGGCGGCGGCCTTTCAGGCGGGCGAAACGGACACCAAAAAAAGGAGCAAATTCAGGGGCGCCCAAAAGGCCGTTGTCGCTTTATTGGCGGCGAGGTCTTGCTATCAATCAAGGAGCGAAAACAGCCTTTGCCTTGCCTTTGCGGGCCTTGCCAGGGCCAGCGATGCGCCTGCGTGGAACGGCGACGGGCTGGAGCCGGGCCGCAGGCGACGGGCCAGATGCGGCAGGCCGCCTGCGGGGCGAACGGGATCAGTCTTCGTCGGCAAAGCCGCCATGTTCGGCGGCCACTTCGGCCTTGAGGTCGGCGATTTGCTCCTTGAACTCTTCCACGCTGCCGGCCACACCGGCATAGAGCTTCATCACCATGCGCAGCAGGCGCGCGCGCTTGTCCGCGTCGCCCAGCACGTAGGCGGCCGCGCCGCCGAGCACGAGGCCGATGATGAATTGCTCCATCTGGCGGTTGCTGAGCCAGCCCAGCCAGCCCGTGCCGTGCGTCTGGGCGGCCGCGCCAGCGGGGAAAGCGCCCGGATAAGCGCCGGGGAAAGCGCCCGGGGCGTAGCCGGGCGCGCCTTGCGCCCAGGCGGCGTCCCAGGGCTGCTGGCCCCACGGCTGCTGGGGCTGGCCCCAGGGCATCTGGCCTTGCTGGGCGGCCCAGTAAGCGGCCTGTTGGGCGGCTTGTTGCGCGGCGGCTTGCTGCGCGGCGCTCCACTGGTTCCAGTCGCCCTGCTGGGCGTTGTTCTGGAAGGTTTGCTGGGTGTTGTCGCGGTTAGTCTGGTTCTTGGCCATGAGCGGTTTCCTGGTTGGAAGGGTGAGGTGTTTGCAGAAAGTATTCGGCAGCGGCCACGGCGGCAGCGCCTGCGGCCACGCTGAGCAGCGCCTGGGCATATTGCGCGCCGCGCAGGGCGCGCATGGCGGCCACGCCGCTGGCCAGCGCCGCGCCGCCTTGCACGGCCAGGCGCAGCGTGCGGCGGTCCAGCCGGGGCTGGCAGCCTTGGCTTTGCAAGGCGGCAAGCAGGCCGCTGGTGACGAAGCCGCGCACGAATTCATCGGCAAGGGTGCGCTGCTCGACGGCGGCGGGCGCGCCGCCTGTTTGCGCAGGCTGGGCCTGCCACGGTGCGGGCCATGCGGGCGCAGGCCACGCGGATGCAGGCCATGCTGGCAAGGCAGACGCGGGCCAGGGCGCTCCTGCGGCGGCATCCGCAGCGGGCCAGGGCGCGGCGAAGGCGGGGGCAAACGGGGCGGCGGCCATCATTCAGCAGCAGAGTCCGGGGCGGCAGCCTTTTTGCGCGGCGGGCGGCGGCGGGCGGGCTTGGCGGCGCGCGCCGGTTCGCTGGCGGCTTCGGGCGCGCTGGCTTCGGCGGCGCTTGTTGCAGGCTTGGCGGCGCGCTTGCCAGCCGCCCTGGGTTTGCGGGCGCTGGGCCGCGCCGCCTTGTCCGCTTTGGCGGGCTGGCGGGCCTGGTCTTCGGGCGCGGGCAGGGCGGGTATGGCAGCGGGCTGGGCCGGGTCGGCCTGGCCGGCCTGCTCCTGGCCGTGCTTGCCGCCGCGCAGGGCCTGCCATTTGTCGTGCAGGGCGTCGGCCACGGTTTCGCGCAGGTTGGCGCTGCTCTGGCGCACGCTTTCAAGGCCGCTGGCGGCGCTGGCGCGCAGCTTGCCGCTGGCGGCCTGAACGGCGCTTTGCACTTTGCCGCGCCGCCACAGCTCGGTGGCCGCGACGCCGGCGGCTGCGCCTGCGATGAAAGGAATCAAAGGCAACATGAGTCAGTTCTCCTGGTTGTGGGGTTGCGGTGGGTGGGTTGGGGGGTGCGCGTGTCGCATCCCCTGGACGGCGGCGCTGCCGGTGAACGCCCCCGCCAGCAGCGCCGGATGGGCGGCGCGCAACAAGGCGCCCGCCAGGCCGAACAGGCCGCCCTGGCGGGAAAGCAGGGCCAGCAGCTGCTCCACGGTGTCGCCAATGAGGCCGTGGCGGGTGTGGGCCTGGGCGGGCGCAATGCCTTGCAGGGCGTGGTAGCGCTCCAGGTCGGCGGCGGCCTGCCAGGCGCGCTGCAAGGCGGGCAGATGGCGCGTGAGCAGATCAGACTGCGCGCGCTGGAACAGGCGGGCGGCGGCGCTGCTGACGGGCGCCGTTTGCAGGCGCTGGTAAAGGCCGGCGCTGGCAATGCAGCCGTTCATGGCGCGCTCGATGCTGGCGCGCCAGCCCGCGCCCAGCCGGGGCGGGGCGATGGGCGCAGTCATGGGGGCGATGCCCGCAGGCTGGCCCGGCGCGGCAAGAGCGGCTGCGAGCGACTGGATGCGCTGCCCGCACGCCTGGTGCAGCGCGGGCCAGGGCGCGTAGCTGCCAAAGGCGGCCAGGGCGGCGCTGTAGTAGGCGTAGGCGGCCTGCTCGTCTTGCAGGGCGGCGCGCAGCGCGGCGGCGGTGGCCAGCCAGGCCGCTGCATCAGGCGTTGGCGGCGCAGCGAAGGCTGGCATGGGTTTCTTCAAGAATGGCGTGCAGGGCCTGGGCGGCGGCGCTGTCCGCGCCTGCGAGCAGGTCGGGCCAGGCTGCATCAGGGATGATGGCCGTGTCGTATTCCACGGTGCAGGAGCGCGCCAGCAGGTTCCACTTGATGGCGCGCACGCCGCGAATTTGCCCCAGAACGGCGGAGAAAGCGTCGGCGCTGCTTTCCAGCGCGCTGAAATTGATGCCGTCCAATGCTTTCATGCTCAGTTTCAGGCGCACGCGCCCGGGAAGCTGGTGGGCGATTTTCAGATGCGGCGCGAAGTGCGCCAGCAGCGCGGCCGGCGGGGTGTCGGCGGTGATTTCGAGGGCAGCGGAACTCATGAGAGCGGGAAAAAGGAAGGGGCGGAGAAATTACTGGCGGCCCAGCAGCAGGTATTCCAGCAGGGCCTTTTGCACGTGCATGCGGTTTTCGGCTTCGTCCCACACCACGGATTGCGGGCCGTCGATGACTTCGGCGGTGACTTCTTCGCCACGGTGCGCGGGCAGGCAGTGCATGAACAGGGCGTCGGGCTTGGCCATGCGCATCAGGCTTTCGTCCACGCGCCAGTTGGCGAAGGCTTTGCGGCGCGCCTCGTTTTCGGCCTCGTAGCCCATGCTGGTCCACACGTCGGTGGTGACGAGATCAGCGCCCGCGCAGGCCTGGCGGGGGTCGGCGAAGTTCTGCCAGCCCTTGCCGCCGCCGTCCAGCGCGGCCAGCGCGGTGTCCACTTCATAGCCGCGCGGGGTGGACACGCGCAGCTCGAAGCCCAGCAGCGCGGCGGCCTGCGCCCAGGTGTTGGCCATGTTGTTGCCGTCGCCTATCCAGGCCACGGTCTTGCCGCGGATGGAGCCGCGATGCTCGGTGTAGGTGAAGATGTCGGCCAGGATCTGGCAGGGGTGGTATTCGTTGGTCAGGCCGTTGATGACGGGCACGCGCGAGTGCGCGGCAAAGCGCTGCAGGCGCTCTTGCTCGAAGGTGCGGATCATCACGGCGTCCACCATGCGGCTGATGACGCGCGCGGTGTCTTCAACCGGCTCGCTGCGGCCCAGCTGGCTGTCGCCCGAGGTCAGATGCACCACGCTGCCGCCCAGCTGGTACATGCCCGCCTCAAAGCTCACGCGCGTGCGGGTGCTGGCTTTTTCAAAGATGAGCGCCAGCGTGCGGTCGGTGAGCGTGTGGTGTTTTTCGTAGGCCTTGAATTTGCGCTTGATGAGCGCGGCGCGCTCCAGCAGGTAGGCATATTCGTCCGCCGTGAAATCGGAAAACTGAAGGTAGTGCCTGATGGGGGCGGGTGCGGTCATGGCGCGGCTTTTTCTTTCAGAAAGGTTTTGATCAGCGGAACGAGGATGGAGACGATTTCGTCCGCCTCGGCCTGCGTGAGGATGAGCGGCGGCGCCAGGCGCACCACGCGCTCGGCGGTCACGCTGATGAGCAGGCCCGCCTGCAAGGCGCGCAGCGCCAGCGCGCCGCAGGGGCGGTCCAGCTCGATGCCGATCAGCAAGCCCTGGCCGCGCACTTCTTTCACGCCCGCCGTGCCGCCCAGCGCCGTTTGCAGCGCCTCTTTCAGATGCGCGCCCACTTCGCCGGCATGCGCCACCAGGCCCTCTTCTTCCATGATGCGGATGGTTTCCACGCCCGCGCGCATGGCCAGCGGGTTGCCGCCGAAAGTGGTGCCGTGATTGCCGGGCTGGAAGATGTGGGCGGCCTTGGGGCCAGCCACCACCGCGCCGACGGGCACGCCCGAGGCCAGGCCCTTGGCCAGCGGCATCACATCAGGCGTGATGCCAGCCCACTGGTGCGCGAACCACTTGCCGGTGCGGCCCATGCCGCACTGCACTTCGTCAATCATCATCAGCCAGCCGCGCTCGTCGCAAAGCTGGCGCAGCTGGCGCAGGTATTCGGCGCGCGCGGGGTTCACGCCGCCTTCGCCCTGAATCGTTTCAAAAAACACGGCCACCACATCCGGATGGCCTTCAGTGGCTTTTTTCAGCGCCTCAATGTCATTGAGCGGCACGCGGATGAAGCCGGGCAGCAGCGGCTCGAAGCCCTTTTGCACTTTCGGGTTGGCCGTGGCGCTGAGCGTGGCGATGCTGCGGCCATGAAAGGCTTTTTCGCACACCACGATTTGCGGATTGGCAATGCCTTTGTCGTGGCCGTATTTGCGCGCCAGCTTGAGGGCGGCCTCGTTGGCTTCCAGCCCGCTGTTGCAGAAAAAGACGTTGGTCATGCCCGAAAGTGCGGCCAGCTTCGCCGCCAGCCGCTCGGCATCGGGCACGTGGTAGTAATTGCAGCAGTGAATGAGCTTGCCCACCTGCTCCTGCAAGGCGGGCACCAGCTTCGGATGGGCGTGGCCCAGCGTGTTCACGGCAATGCCGGCCAGCGCATCCAGATAGCGGTTGCCGTTCACGTCCCACAGGCGGCAGCCCGCGCCGCGCTCCATGGCCACCGGCAGGCGGGCGTAGGTGTTCATGGTGTGAGGCGAGGCCGCTTCGGCAGGGGCAGACATGGCAACGATTCCTTGCAAAAAAAAGATGCCGGGCCGCTTGCAGCGCGGCCCGGCGCGTGAATTCTAGGGCAGGCCCGATTCCTTGGCTTGCCGCGTAAAATCCGCCGGTTTTGCACCCCCCCGCTACACCCATCGCCACATAAAACAACAGGCGGCAGCGCCCGTTTGCCGCCGCAACCGCATACGCAATGGCACCCCCCCGCTCACCCGACAGCCAGGTTTTCATTCAGGGCATCACCAGCTCGGGCCGCGCTTTCAGGCCCAGCGACTGGGCCGAACGCCTGGCTGGCGTGATGAGCCAGTTCCGCCCCAAGGGCAGCGCGCCGTCTGACGCGCGCCTTTGCTACTCGCCCTGGTGCGTGCCGACCACCATGAACAACATCAAATGCGTGGTTCTGAGCGCCGCCCTGCGCCAGCATGAACCTATGGCCTGGGATTTCGTGATGAATTTCGCCAGGGACAATGACTTGCAGGTGGTGCAAGCCTGCCTGGTGCCTGAAGACTGAGGCGCGCGCCAGCCAGCCATTGCCGCAGCGCCTTGCCATGTGCTTGAGCGGGGCGGCGCCCGCGCTCCGCACACCCTTTGTGCCGCGCTCCTGTCACACAGCCCGTCATGCATGCATTGTTTGATCCGCGCCAGATTCCGGTGTGCGGGGTGGACACGCACCTGCCCACCGTGGCAGCCGCCCGGCTGACGCCGCAGGCGCTGCGCCAGCGCTTTGCCGCGCCGCCCGCCTGGCAGCCGGAAGTGCGGCGCGAACCTGACCTGCCCGGCGCCAGCCGCCCGCTGGCGGCAGCGGCGGTGCTGATGCCTCTGGTACAGCGTCCGCAAGGGGTGACAGTGCTGCTGACGCAGCGCACGGCGCACCTGTCCAGCCACGCCGGACAAGTGGCTTTTCCGGGCGGCAAGGCGGATGCGGAAGATGCCAGCGCGGCGGCCACGGCGCTGCGCGAGGCCGAGGAAGAAGTGGGCCTGGCGCGCCGCCACGTACAGGTGCTGGGCGAGCTGGCGGCGTACGTGACGGGCACGCGCTACGCCGTCACGCCCGTGGTGGGGCTGGTGCAGCCAGGCTTTGCGCTGCGGCCCAACCCGGATGAAGTGGCGCAGGTGTTTGAAGCGCCGCTGGCCTTTTTGATGAACCCGGCCCACCACCGCCGCCACCAGATGGCCGATGGCCGCCAGTGGTTTTCAATGCCGTACACGGACGAAGCCGGGCGCGAGCACTACATCTGGGGCGCAACGGCAGGCATGCTGCGCAACCTGTATCGCTTTTTGATGGCCTGAGAGCCTGTTCAGAGTCCGTCCGTGGGCGCGCAAGGCATGGGACAGGCGGCGCTATTTCGCTATTTTCTTGATAGCATGAAGTCCCGATGGAATGCGCGAGGTATGGCATTTCCGACCCCCTGAATTTGCTCCTTTTTCAGGTGTAGCCGGACATGCGGAGCGGCTTGCAGGCTGCGCCTTGTTCATCGGGCGCGCGCATTTGGGAGGGCAGCGCCGCGCGGGCGTTTGGCATGAGGCGGCTCAGATTGGCGCGTTTGCCAGACGGGGCCTTCGCATCAGGGCGGAGGCTTCATCCTGAAAGAGCAGGGCAGGGCGGCGCAGCAGGGCGCGAGCCAGGATCAGGCGCTGCTGTTTGCCGCCGCAGAACTGGCGATGCCATTCGCGCGCCGTTCATGCTTTTGTGCCCCTCACGGCCAGACGCTGAACAGGTTCCCAGATGAGCGCGCCAGCGCGCATGCGGCGGCGTTTGCCTGGATTTTGCTTCTGTTTGAATAGCGAAAAATCAGCCTCGAAAATGACGATGGTCCTAGTGAAACGTGCGCGGGCAGCTATTGAAAAAGAAGCGAATGAATCGAAGGATGAAGGGAGCTGGCGGACAGGCTCCTGAAGGGGCGCAGGAGAGCAGGCGAAGGCAGGGCCGGAAAGAAAGAAGCCAGCGCCTTTGCGATGAAAGGCGCTGGCTTGCTTGGGCGATGAGGCGAGGGTCAGCCCTGGACGACTTCCACGGGGCCGTGGTCATCGCAGTGGTCGCCGTGCGGGTGGTGCAGGCGGCCATTGACGAGAAAGTCGATGTGGTTGCCGTGCGGCACGGCTTCGTGGCCGCAGCCGGGGCCGTGCACGTGGCCCGGCTCGTGGCCGGCGCAGGGGGACGTGCAGCCTTCGGGGTTGGTGTCGGAGACGGCGATGGAGTGCTCTTGCACGCGGCCTTCATGCGGGTGGTGCAGGTGGCCTTCTTGCAGGTAGTCCACGTGGCCGTTGTGGCGGATGGCGGTGTGGCCGCAGCCGGGGCCGTGCTGGTGGGGCGGCTGGTTGGCGGCAGCGGCGGCGGCCGCAGCGGCGGCGCAGGCGCAGGTGCTCATGGCGTTTCTCCTTTGATGTTTGAGGCGGGAAAAATGAAAGGCTTTCTGGCGCCTGGTTTTCTGGCGCTTAATTCAGGGGAATGTCTTCTTCGTACAGCCGCAGGGTTTTCGCGGCTGAAACAAGGGCGCTGGAGGGAAAATAAAAGGTGTATTTGATGGCGGCGCTTTTGGGTACCGTGATGTCATTGTCCACGGAGCCGGAATAAGCCACGTATTTGTCTTGGTCCAGCAATTGCAGGTTTTTCTGTTCCATCAGGTTGGTGAGGCGGACGATGCGGTCGGTTTTATTCTTGATGCCGATATTCACGGTGTACACGCCGGCGTCAAGATTGACGGAGAAAATCCTGATTTCCACGTAATCCTTGAATTTGCGGTCGTGGATGATGACGGCGTCGTCCAGGCTGGTGCCGCCCTGGCGGCCTTCGTCCCAGCCTTGCTTGACGCCCTTGATGATGTCTTTGCCGCTTTGCACTGCGCCAGAGACGGCGCCGGATACGCTTTTGATGAGGCCGCTGTTTTTCTCGCCATCCTGCGCCTGCCCCAGCATGGGCAGCGAAAGCAGCAGGGCGAGCGCCAGTGTTTTTTTCATGGTGTTTTCCGAAAGGCAATAGTGAATGGGGGCGGATTTTAGCGGGGCCGAATGCCGGGCGGGCAATAAGCGGAAAAAGGGGAGAAAACCGTTTTTCATTCCAGCGTGAGCACCACGGGCGTGTGGTCGCTGGGGCGCTGCCATTTGCGCGGGGCGCGGTCAATGGCGCAGGCGCGCGCTTGCGGCACAAGCGCCGCGCTGATGAGAATGTGGTCAATGCGCAGGCCACGGTTTTTCTGAAAGCTCAATTGGCGGTAATCCCACCATGAAAAGCTTTGCGGCGGCTGCTCGAACAGGCGGAAGGCGTCTTGCAGGCCCAGATTCAGCAGGCCGCGAAAGTGCGCGCGTTCTTCGGGGGTGTGCAGGATGGCGCCTGCCAGGCCCACGGGGTCATGGCTGTCGCGGTCTTCGGACACGATGTTGAAGTCACCCACCAGCGCCAGGCGCGGGTGGCGCGCCAGCTCCGCTTGCAGCCAGCCGTGCAGGGCGGTGAGCCAGCGCATTTTGTAATCAAACTTGTCGCAGCCTGGCTCTTGCCCATTGACGAAATAGCCATTGACCAGGCGCAGCGGCCCGCCGGGCGCGGGCACGGTGGCGGCAATGAGGCGGGCGTTGTCGTCGGCAAAGCCGCTGATGCCGCGCGTCACGTCTTCAGCCGCCAGCGGCTGGCGCAGCAGCAGCGCCACGCCGTTGTAGGTTTTTTGCCCGTAAACGGCGGCGCTGTAGCCAGCGGCGGCCAGCGCGTCGTGCGGGAATTTTTCGTCGGCCATCTTCAGCTCTTGCAGCGCCAACACTTGCACGGGGTTGGCGGCCAGCCAGTCGAGCACGTGGGGCAGGCGGGCGGTGAGTGAATTGACGTTCCAGGTGGCGATTCGCATGGCGCGGGCGGGGCAAAACGGCGTTTTTAACGGATGCGGCGTGCGGACGGAGCAGGGCGGATGGGCCGCGCTGGCGGCAAGGCTGGCTCTGGCGCTGGGTTTCAAGGCCAAACCGGCCGCAAGTCCCCGTGGAATCAGCGCGGGCAGCTATCAAAAATGAAGTGAAATGGAGTAGGCTAGGGGCCTGATGGATTCAGGGCCTGCCGCCATGGCGGGCCGCCTGCCAGCCTTGCCATGCCTGCCTACATTGCCAAACGCCTGCTGCTGATGCTGCCCACGCTGCTGGGCGTGCTGCTGCTGACTTTCATCGTTTTGCAGTTCGTGCCGGGCGGGCCGGTGGAGCAGTACCTGGCCGAGGCCAAGGCGGCGGGCGGCGCGGCCGAAGGCGGCGCGCTCACTTACCGGGGCGGCCAGGGCGTGGATGAGGCGCGGCTGGCGCAGATCAAAAAGCTCTATGGCTTTGACAAGCCCGCGCACGAGCGCTTTTTCATCATGCTGCGGCAGTTCGCGCGCTTTGATCTGGGCACGAGTTTTTTCCAGAACAAGGATGTGTGGCAGCTCATCCGCGAGAAGCTGCCGGTTTCGGCCAGCCTGGGGCTGTGGACGTTTTTCATCTCTTACCTGGTGAGCGTGCCGCTGGGCGTGGCCAAGGCGGTGCGCGCGGGTTCGCGCTTTGACTTGGCGACCACCGTGCTGCTGCTGGCTGGCTACGCCATTCCGGGCTTTGTGCTGGGCGTGGCGCTGCTGGTGGTGTTTGGCGGGCAGTTGCAGTGGTTTCCGCTGCGGGGGCTGACGTCGGCCCACTTCGACGAGCTGTCTCTTTGGGGCAAGGTGGCCGATTACCTCTGGCACGTGACCCTGCCCGTGACGGCCATGGTGCTGGGCAGCTTTGCCACCACGGCCATGCTCACGCGCAACAGCTTTCTGGAAGAAATCCGCAAGCAATACGTGCTCACGGCGCGCGCCAAAGGGCTGGGCGAGCGGCAGGTGCTCTATGGACACGTGCTGCGCAATGCGCTCATTCCCATCGTCACGGGCTTTCCGGCGGCGTTCATCGGCGCGTTTTTCACGGGGGCGCTGCTGATTGAAACGCTGTTTTCGCTCGACGGCCTGGGGCTGCTGAGCTATGAAAGCGTGATTCGGCGCGACTACCCGGTGGTGCTGGGCACGCTGTATCTGTTTACCCTCATCAGCCTGGTGACGCGGCTGGTGTCTGACCTGTGTTACGTTTGGGTGGATCCGCGCGTCAAATTCGACTGAGTTGATGAAGGCAAGGATTGTTTTTTCCATAACCTTTCAAGGAGACAAGCATGAGCTTTGAAGCTTCGTATGCCCAAAAACGCCTTTCCGCCCATGACGCCGTGCGCGTCGTGAAAAACGGCGATGCCATCGTCGTGCCCACGGGCGTGGCCGAGCCGCCCACGCTGCTCAAAGCGCTGAGCGATCAGCGCCGCGAGTTTGAAGGTGTGACGGTGGGCCAGATCCTGCCCATCCAGAAATACGACTACTTCGATCCCGAAACGAGCCGCAACGTGCGCCACCTGGCTTACTTTGTGGGCGGCCCTTCGCGCGCAGGCGCGCAAGCGGGCTGGATTGACTACGTGCCGGCCTACTTCTCCGAGCTGCCCGCGCTGATCGAGCAGGGCCTGGTCAAGTCCGACGTGGTGTTCAGCATGGCCTCGCCCATGGACAAGCACGGCTGGTTCTCTTTGAGCCTGGGGCCTGACTACACGATGGCCGCCATCAAGAAGGCGCGCGCGGTGGTGCTGGAAGTCAATCCCAACGTGCCCTTCGCCGCTGGCAACTGCCACATCCACATCTCGCAAGTCACGGCCCTGACCGAAAGCGAAGACCCGGTGCTGGAAGTGGGCCTGCCCAAGATCGGCCCCGTGCAGGAAGCCATTGGCAAATACGTGGCCGACATGATCGACGACGGTGCCACCTTGCAAATCGGCTACGGCGCCATTCCTGACGCCGTGGTGATGCAGCTCACCCACAAAAAAGACCTGGGTGTGCACACCGAAATGATCGGCGACGGCATCATGACCCTGGTGGAAGCGGGCGTCATCACCAACCGCCGCAAGAACTACCTGCCCGGCAAGATGATCGCCACCTTCGGCCTGGGCAGCAAAAAGCTCTACCAGTTCATGGACCGCAACCCCGCCGTGGAAATGCACCCCGTGGACTTCACCAACGACCCCTACCTGGCCGGGCAAAACGACAAGCTCATTGCCATCAACGCCACCATGCAGATTGACTTTCTGGGCCAGTGCGGCTCTGAATCGCAAGGCATCAAGCCCTATTCGGGCACCGGCGGCCAGGCCGACTTCGTGCGCGCGGCCAACCGCAGCCGTGGCGGCAAGGCCTTCATCGTGCTGCCCTCCACCGCCAAGGACGACACCATCTCTCGCATCGCCCCCACGCTCACGCCCGGCACGCACGTGACCACCAGCAAAAACGACATCGACTACGTCGTCACCGAATACGGCGTCGCCCAGCTGCGCGGCCAAAGCGCCCAGCACCGCGCCAAGGCGCTCATCAGCATCGCCCACCCCAAATTCCGCGATGAACTGACCGAAGCGGCCAAGAAGATGAATCTGCTGTAAACCGCTCCACCCAAAAGGCAGGAAGCCAGCCCTTGCAGGGCGGTTTCCTGCCTTTTTATTAAAAGGCGCAATGCTGCCAGCGCTTCAAAATGGAACAACGCCACGGTCAGAAAATGGCAGTTTGAAAACATGATGTAAACGACAGGCGCCTTAAAAACCTCTGGAATTATCAATGCCAGTTTGAGCAAACTATTTGATGAGCTTGGAAGGTTTCGTGAGCAATCATGGCATCTTCACAATTGAATAAAACAGTTTGGAAATAAACCTTGAATCCGTTTCGGATAAGAATGTCTTGAGGAATAAGCGGCCCGCATTTGACTCATGCCTGATTTCGCCTCGCTTTCCCCCGCCCGCCGCGCATGGCTGCGCTTCAAGCGCCACCGGCTGGGGTATTGGAGCCTGATGGCTTTTGCCGTGCTGGTGGCCATCAGCCTGCTGGCGGAGCTGCTTTCCAACGACAAGCCGCTGATATTGCGCTACGAAGGCGCTTATTACTTTCCAATATTCAAAAGCTATCCGGAAACGGTTTTTGGCGGCGATTTCCACACGGAAACCGATTATCTTGACCCCTATATTCGCCAGCAATTTGAAAAACCCGGAAATTGGGCCATTTATCCGCCCAATCCGTATGGCGCGCAGACCATCAACTACTTTTCAGACGCGCCCGCGCCCGCCGCGCCTTCGCGCGAAAACTGGCTGGGCACCGATGATCGCGGACGCGACTTGCTGGCGCAGCTGCTGTACGGCTTTCGCGTCAGCGCGCTCTTTGGCCTGGCGCTTACCGCCTTGGGCGTGGCCCTGGGCGTGGCGGCAGGCGCTGCGCAGGGCTTTTTTGGCGGCAAGGTGGATTTGGCGGGCCAGCGCTTCATTGAAATCTGGAGCGCCATGCCGGAGCTGTATCTGCTCATCATCTTCAGCGCCGTGCTATCGCCCAGCGTGAGCTTGCTGATCGTGCTGCTGGGCCTGTTCGGCTGGATGGGGCTGTCGGACTACGTGCGCGCCGAATTCCTGCGCAACCGCCAGCTGGACTACGTGCGCGCCGCCCGCGCGCTGGGCGTATCGCGCTGGCGGCTGGTGTGGCGGCACCTGCTGCCCAACAGCCTGACGCCCGTAGTCACCTTCCTGCCCTTTCGCATGAGCGCGGCCATTCTGGCATTGACTTCGCTTGACTTCCTGGGCCTGGGCGTGCCGCCCGGCACCCCTTCGCTGGGCGAGCTGCTCAGCCAGGGCAAAAACAACATCGACGCTTGGTGGATTTCCCTCTCCACCTTCGGCGTGCTGGTTGTCACCCTGCTGCTGCTCACCTTCACGGGCGACGCCCTGCGCGACGCGCTGGACCCGCGCAAGGCGCAGGCGTGAACCACGGAAACACTGATCTTGCTTTAGTTTCTGAAGCGAGTTTGAGGAGTCTGACGGCTGAGACGTCCAGGTACGGGCTGGATAGCTTGGCAAATCTGTGCTTTGGGATTTGCGTAATGCTTGGACGAAGCTCTTTTATTGTCTTGCAGATTTCTGAATCGCTGAATTTATTCACTGCTTTCGCAGTCTGGCGCAATCCTGGAAATGCTTCTTGTAACGTTTGGCCGGCAGATGAATCTGGCTTGTCTAAAACCAGTTTCTGATAAGCTTTGAGGTAATTCTCTCGAATGCGATGGAATGGTGCAGAAAGTGCTGCATACATTCGATGCAATCAAAAATGACAATCTCAATGCTGCCAGTTTTCGTAAAACGTTGCGGTGTATTCAGTCACCATAGGGTTGATTGCATCCGTGGTGACAAGCAGGCATTTGTGAATTCTGGTTGGCGTTCTGGTTATCTTGGCTACAGCCGCGTCAATGTCGTCTTGCGTGACGCACTTCATTTTCATTTCGTAGGTTGTAATGACTGGATTCTCGCCTACAAAACAGATTGCTGTGTCACCTAATGAGCCAGTCTGGAGGCCGGCTGCATGATGCGAATTCAGAGGCAGCATGCTTTCAAACGATTGAGTCTCTGCGATCTTGTAGGCAGCAACAACCCAAACTGGTAAACGGCGGGCGTGAGTGCAGGCGGCGGGCGCTGAAAGAAGCCTGAATCAGCTATCAAATACATAGCTGCTGGTCCTAGTGGAACGGGCGCAAACGGGATTTTTATACCCGCTAGATTTGCTCCGGTTTTTAATACGCCTGAGCGACACTGGGCCGCACGGTTGTTACCTGAGCGGGATGAATTCAGGGGTGCCCGGCTTGCAGCCAGATGCAGGCGGCCATGCGGCCCGTGACGGGGCGGGCGCGATAGGAGTGAAAAAGCTGCGGCTGGCTGAAGGTGCACCAGGCGGGGCTGCCGTCGTTGCCCCAGGCGGGAATGCCCAGCGCGGCCAGCCGCTGGCGGGCGAGGGCGGGCAGATGGGCCAGCCATTTGCCGCCGGGGCGAGGGGTGAAGCAGGCGGCGGCTTCAGGGCGGGCGGCGGTGAAGGCAGCGCGCACTTCAGGGCCGACTTCAAAGGCGTCAGGGCCGATGCAGGGGCCTAGCCAGGCCACGACTTCAACGGCGGATGTGGCGGACGCTGCAGATGCAGGCGGGTGCGGCCCTAGGCGACGCACGGCCTGCACCGCAGCCTCGATCACGCCGCCCGCCAGCCCGCGCCAGCCTGCATGGGCGGCAGCCACTGCCGCGCCATCTGCGCGGGCCAGCAGCACGGGCAGGCAGTCGGCCACCATGACGGTGCAGGCTACGCCGGAGCTGGCGGTGACGGCGGCATCAGCAGGCTGGCCGTCAGGCGCATACGCATCAAGTTCCGCTACGTGGCAGCCATGTATCTGCTTCAGAAAAACAGGCCGCGCCCCCGTGCAGGCAGCCAGCGCGGCGCGGTGTGAGGCCACGGCCTGCGGTGCGTCGCCGACGTGATCCGCCAGGTTGAAGCCGCCCCAAGGCGCGGCCGACGGCGCGTCACCTGCTGGGCAAGAGCGTGTGGTGCAGACGGCCCGCACGCCGGGCGGGGCGGGCCAGTCCGGCACGAGCCAGTCTGCGGGCAGCGGGAGGCGGCTCATGAGGCCTCATCAATTCATGGGAGTGCCGACGGGAGTGGAGTAGCCGGGCTGCTGCTGATACGCGGGTTGCTGATGTGTTGGCTGCTGGTAGGCGGGTTGCTGCTGGGCGCGTTCGGCCAGGAAGATTTCCACGCGGCGGTTGCGCGCACGGCCCTCGGCGGTGGCGTTGCTGGCAATGGGTTCGCGCGAGCCGCGCCCTTCGGTCTGGATGCGGGCGCTGCTGACGCCGCGCGAGACGAGGTAGTCGCGCACGCTGGCGGCGCGGTTGCGGGCCAGGGGGTCGTTGATGGCGTCGTTGCCGCTGCTGTCGGCATGACCGACGATGACGATTTCCAGGCCCGGCTGCTGGCTCAGGCCGTTGGCAAAGGTGTCCAGCACAGGGCGCAGGCCGGAGACGATTTGCGCGCTGTTGGTGGCAAAGGAAATGTCACTGGGCACGCTGAGCTTGAGCTGGTTGTCGGCCGTCTGCTCCACCCTGACGCCGGTGCCTGCGGTCACGCGCTCCATGTCGCGGCGCTTGTTTTCCATGTACTGCGTCCAGGCGTAGGTGCCCAGCGCGCCTACGGCCGCGCCAATGGCCGCACCCCGGCCATCGCCAATGAGGCCGCCCGCCGCCGCGCCCACGCCGGTGCCGATCATGACGTTGCGCTGCCCTTCAGTGACGTTGGCGCAGCCAGCCAGCACGGCGGCGGTGCAGGCGGCGGCCAGCAGGCGGGCGGCGCAGGGGCTTGGGGATGAGGTCATGGCAAATCTCCTTTGCGAGTGAAACAGGAGCGGGCATGCTAGCAGGGCAGGGCGCTGGCGTATCGGCCCGGCGCATGCTGCTCAGGAAGGCCAGGCGCATGGCCTTCCGCGAAAAAAGCGCCACAAATGCGTATATCGCGGCGGGAGGAATTCATCTCTTTATTCACAAATGAGAATTGCTATTATCAATATAAATTTCCCCTTCAGAGACCGAACCGGTGGAAATCCGGCGTATTTGACTTGTTTCAAGGATGGGTTTTTGAGATTCGCTATGCTCCAGCGTCGTTTTTCAACCTCGGAGAAATTGAACCATGAGTTCAGGAGCATCAAGCGGGTTCACCAAGCAGATGGCCCGCAACATCTTCTACGGTGGGTCGCTGTTTTTCATTTTCATCTTCATCGGGCTGGTGTTTGATTCCGAACGCCGCATTCCTGAGCGCAGCAACCAGTCGCAAATGAGCGAAGCGGTGGTGCGCGGCAAGAAAATCTGGGAAACGCGCAACTGCGTGGGCTGCCACTCGCTGCTGGGCGAAGGCGCGTATTTCGCGCCGGAACTGGGCAACGTTTACAAACGCCGTGGCGGCGACGATGGCGGCGCCGAGTTCATCAAAGGCTGGATGCAGGCGCAGCCGCTGGGCGCAAAGGGCCGCCGCCAGATGCCGCAGTTCAACCTGACGGATGAGCAGCTCGACGACCTCGTCGAGTTCCTGAAATGGACCGGCGAAATCGATACTGAAAGCTGGCCGCCCAATATCGAAGGCTGATCGCCGCACGAGAGGATTCATCCATCATGAGCAATACCACCTTTACCCTCAAATACAAGTCGCAGGCGGTTGCCAAGCCGTATTTCATTGCGGCGCTGGGCCTGTTCGTGGGCCAGATCATTTTTGGTCTGGTCATGGGCGTGCAGTACATCTACGGCGACTTTCTGTTTCCGCACATTCCGTTCAATGTGGCCCGCATGGTGCACACGAACTTGCTGATCGTGTGGCTGCTGTTCGGCTTCATGGGCGCAGCCTATTACATGGTGCCCGAAGAAGCGGAAACCGAGCTTTACAGCCCGGGGCTTGCGCTGCTGATGTTCTGGATTTTCCTGGCAGCAGGCGCAGCCACCATCCTGGGCTATCTGCTGGTGCCCTACGCCCGGCTGGCAGAGCTGACCGGCAATGACCTGCTCATGACCATGGGCCGCGAGTTTCTGGAGCAGCCGCTGCCGACCAAGGTGGGCATCGTCATCGTGGCGCTGGCCATGCTGTTCAACCTGAGCATGACCTATCTGAAAGGCCGCAAGACCACTGTCACCACCATCCTGATGATTGGGCTGTGGGGCCTGGCGCTGATGTTCCTGTTCTCGTTCTACAACCCGCACGATCTGGTGCGCGACAAGATGTACTGGTGGTTCGTGGTTCACCTCTGGGTGGAAGGCGTGTGGGAGCTGATTCTGGCTTCGCTGCTGGCCTACGTGCTCATCAAGACCACTGGCGCTGACCGCGAAGTGGTGGACAAGTGGATTTACGTGATCATGGCCACGGCCCTGTTCTCGGGCATTCTGGGCACGGCTCACCACTATTACTTCATCGGCCTGCCGGGCTACTGGCATCTGGTCGGCAACATCTTCTCCTCGCTGGAGCCGATTCCCTTCTTCCTGCTGACGCTGTTTGCCTACCGCATGGTTCAACGCCGCCGCCGTGACCACGCCAACCAGGCTGCCGTGGTGTGGGCATTGGGCTGCACGGTGCTGGGCTTTTTGGGCGCTGGCATCTGGGGCTTCCTGCACACGCTCTCGTGGGTGAACTACTACTCGCACGGCACGCAGCTGACGGCTTCGCACGGCCACCTGGCTTTCTATGGCGCTTATGCGTTGGTGGTGATTTGCCTGATCAGCTACGCCATGCCCACCCTGCGCGGCCGCGTGGCCAACAGCCGCGCTTCGCAGACGGTGGAAATCTGGTCGTTCTGGATCATGAGCGTCGGCATGGGCGTGATTACCCTGGCGCTGACGCTGGCCGGCGCGGTGCAGATCTACCTGCAACGCTTCCCGACCGATGGCGCCATGGCCTTCATGGCCGCGCAAGACCAGATCGTCTTCTTCTACTGGGTGCGCCTGTTTGGCGGCGTGGCCTTCCTGATCGGTCTGGTGCTGTATCTCGCCAGCTTCTTCATCGGCGGCGAGCCGGTGGAAGGCAACTGGTATGGCCGCCGTGGCGGCGTGATGCCCGGGGTGGGCCAGCGCGTGCGCCACGGTGGATAAAACCGCAGTGCGCCAGCAATGACAGATGCGCGGAGCGTTGAAAAACCCGTGATGCGCCCCCCATCTGTCTGACGATCCCGATCGCCGCAACCTGCAAGAGGGAGCGGCGATTTTTTTTCAGCCTTTTGTCGTTTCACCAAGAGAGAAAGCCGATGTCCGCAACCGATCAGGCCCAGGCCGCCATTCCGTTTTATGCCGAACAGGCCGATGAATGCCGCGTGTTTGAACACGCATTCCGGCAGCGCCTGCCAGTGCTGCTCAAAGGCCCCACGGGCTGCGGCAAAACGCGGTTTGTGGAACACATGGCCGCCCGCTTGGGCCGCCCGCTGATTACCGTGAGCTGCCATGACGACCTGACGGCCGCCGACCTCGTTGGGCGCTTTCTCATCGGCGACGGCAACACCGTCTGGTCTGACGGCCCGCTGGCGCGCGCCGTGCGCCAGGGCGCCCTCTGCTATCTGGATGAAGTGGTGGAAGCCCGCAAAGACACCACAGTCGTGCTCCACCCGCTGACTGACGACCGCCGCATCCTGCCCATCGAGCGCACGGGCGAGCAGCTGCAAGCGCCGCCCGGCTTCATGCTGGTCGTCTCCTACAACCCTGGCTATCAGAACCTGCTCAAAAACCTCAAGCCCAGCACGCGCCAGCGCTTTGTGGCCCTGGGCTTTGACTACCCCGTGGCTGATGTGGAGCAGCGCATTATCGAAAAAGAAGCCCATGCCAGCCCTGAGCTGGCTACGCGCCTGGTGCGGCTGGCCACGGCCTTGCGCCGCCTGACGGATCAAGACCTTGAAGAAACTGTCAGCACGCGCTTGCTGGTGGTGGCAGGCCGCCTGATCGTGGCCGGGCTGGACGAACGCACAGCCTGCCGCGCCGCCATCGTCGACGCCCTCACCGACGACCACGACACCGCCGCTGCCCTTGACGAAGTGGTGCAGGCCGTGTGGGCGCCGCAAGACTGAACGTGTCCAAGAAAGCCGCAACAACGGAGCAAGCATCATGGAAGAGTGGGTGGGCGAACGCTGGCACCGCCTCATCATGCGCGTGGCGGACCCTTCCTTCATGGAAGCGGCCGTTCCGCTGGAGGATGTGACCCGTGCCGTTGAATTGCTGTTTCGCGCAGCCGGGGGCGACGCTGCCGTGCGCGTGGCGACCGCTTCGGCACAAAAAATCGGCGGACGGCGCAGCTGGGTTCAGAAAATTGCGGGCTATGGCGAGCGCGCCGCCGTCACCTCGCTGGACGGCGAAACCCTGGCCTTGCCGCCAACCATTGCCGTGTTCGACAGCCGCGAACTCAACCGTGCCCTTTACCTGTGGCTGGCCGCTCTTGCCGCCAGTCATGAAACCACGTCTGCGGGCTGGCTGGCCGACAACGTGGCCGCTGCCCGCCGCGCCCTGCGCACCTACCCCGGCCTGCGCGAGCGCTTTTGCCGCCTGGTGGATGCCCACCTGGCCCAGCGCACCCCGCCCGAAAAAATAAAAAGCACGGCAGGCCAGCGGGCCGAGCGCGCCATCGTGCAAACGCTCAAGGCCCTGCGCGACTTCGCCGCCGCCGGCCCCCAATCGCCAGCCTGGAGCGACCCGGCCCAGCCGCTGCCTGGCGTGCCGGAAAACACGGCCATCGTCCACGCCGTCGATACCGCGCCCGTCTGGCTCTGGCTGCTTCATGCCGCCCCCCCGCCCGCCGGCCCTGCGCGCGACGACGACCCTGATGCCGCCCGCCCGCGCAACAACAAACACACCCAGCAAGACAACAAGCGCCGCCGCGCCAGCCGCACGCAAGACACCAGCAACCGCAACGGGCTGATGATGTTCTTCCGCGCCGAATCCATCTTGAGCTGGGGCGAATTCGTTCGCGTCAATCGCGCGGGCGACGACCAGGACGATCACGACGCCACCAAAGTGGCCGACGACATGGACGAACTCGCCATCGCCAAAGGCGGCGAAACGCTGGCCGCGCGCGTCAAATTCGACCTCGACCTGCCCAGCGCCGCCTGGGACGATCTGCCCGTGGGCGAAGGCGAACCCCTGCCCGAATGGGACTTCAAAGCCCACACACTGCGCCCCGACGTATGCCGCGCACAGCGCCTGCGCCCCCGCGCCGAAGACAAAATCGCAGAAGCCAGCGCAGAAAAAGCCAGCGGCACAACAGCCGACACCGCCCAGCAGGCGGCGCAAGCGCAATCCGGCGACGACCCCAAAAAACGCGAGGCGAGCGCCATAGACCGCTACAAACTCCGCGCTACCGAACGCCAGGTGCGCCGCCGCTTTGAAGCCCTGCGCGCCGGCCCCCGCTGGCTGCACGGCCTGCTGCAAGGCGAAGAACTGGACCTGGATGCCTGGGTGCGCTTCCGCGTAGACCACCACGGCAGCCACCATAGCGAATCGCCCCCCATCTTCTCGCAGCGCATGCGCACCGAGCGCAGCCTGGCCAGCGTCGTGCTGGCCGACATCTCGCTGTCCACCGACGCCTACGCCACACAAGACGACCGCGTCATCGACCTCATCCGCGACAGCCTGCTCGTCTTCGGCGGCGCGCTCGACAGCGTGGGCGACCCTTTTGAAATGCTCGGCTTTTCGTCCGTGCGCCGCAACGTGCGCATCCACGAACTCAAACGCTTTGGCGAAAGCTGGGACACCGCCGCGCAAGAGCGCGTGGCCGCCATCAAACCCGGCTACTACACCCGCATGGGCGCAGCCATCCGCCACGGAACCAAGCGCCTCAGCCAGCGGCCCGAACGCCAGCGCCTGCTGCTCATCCTCTCCGACGGCAAACCCAACGACCTGGACCAATACGAAGGCCGCTACGGTCTGGAAGACACCCGCCACGCCGTGCACGAAGCCCGCCAGGCCGGCCTCGTGCCCTTCTGCGTCACCATCGACCAGCAGGCGCACGACTACCTGCCGCATCTCTTCGGCTCACGCGGCTTTGCCCTCATCCACCGCCCCGAGCAACTCGCCCGCGCGCTCACACAGGTGTATGTAAAGCTCACCGCCGCCGCCCGGTAGCTGTCGTTTCTCAACACATTGTTTCCGTCAAAGCCCAGGCGAGTAGCGGGAGGTTTGTGCGCAGCAGCTGAGTGAAGGCGATGGAAGTTGTCATGATGCATCCAAGGTGCCAGTTCCTGGGCGCGATGCTCTGAAGCGGGATAGCGGCAAGCGCAGGCCCAGTCGCGCAGCAAGGTCTGGATGAAGCGCCCGGCCTTGCCATTGGTTCTGGGCGTGTAAGGCCGGGTTCGCAGGTGCTTGATCTTCAGCCTTCGCAGCAGTTTGGCAAAGCGCCTGGATTTGCAGGCCGGGCCGTTGTCGGTCATCACCCGTTGAGCCTTCACACCCGGCGCCTTGTAGTAGCGCAGTGCCGCCAACAGGTGCTGGCAGGCGCTTTGGGCCGTCTCATCGGGCGGCATGAGGCTGAAACCCACGCGCGAATGCTCATCGATGGCCACGTGCAGCGCCTGCCAGCCGGCGCCGGATGTGTGGCGGGTTCGACCGCCTGTCACCCGATGGCCGGGTTGATCAAAACGTGCAAGCTTTTTGGTATCCAGGCGCAGTAGCTGGCCTGCTGATGGGCGGTGCCTCTTGCAGCGGTGGCAGGCGCGCCACAGCGTGCTGACAGGCCCGTGCCACGGAGCTGCTGGAGATGTCCGCCTGCTCGGCGATCTGCGCGTAGCTCAGGCGCAGGGTGCGCCGCAGGGCCACGGCGCGCTCGATCTTGTTCGGATCGCTGCGCCGAGGACTGCGTCCGGGTCTTGAGCTGCGGTCAAGCGGGCCGCAAGCGCCTCCGGTATCAAAGCGGCGCTGCCACTTGCGGGCGGTACGGACGCTGATGCCGGCAGCCTGGGCTGCCGCTTCAAACCGATCAAGACAATTTGAGCAACCAAATGGGCTCGCCCTTTGGGCGTCAATGAGGCATTCTCATGGGTGTTCATCCGGGGTTCTCTGAAGTTGATGTGGCTTGAGAACTTCCATCTTGCTTCACCTCGGGTGAACAACCTGTTGGGAAACGATACTTAGCGCGTCTGCCCGCCTTGGCATGCACTTGCTGGCGCAGCAGCGCCAGCAGCACGTCCCACACGCCGCGCTGACGCCAGCGGGCAAAGGTGTTGCAGACCTGTTTCCAGGGTGGGTAGTCCTTGGGCAGCGCGCGCCACTGGCAGCCGGTGGCTTGCAGCGAGTTGCCCGCCAATTGATGCGCATCAATGCGAAAGCAAGGCAATTTGCATCGAATGGTCACGTGGCAACCGCCCCTTTCTCCTCGGCCGCTCCTCGGGCGCTGCGCCAAAACCCAGGGTATCCACTTATATCCGCGCCGCCATTTCGGGCCATCTGCATAGTTACCCCAGCTATCGCAAACCTACGTGAAATGTTTGAATGGTCATGTTTCAACCCAAGCAAGGAGCAACGCTATGGCAACCCTGACCAGGGCAACCTTTCAGACCGCTTACAACATTCAAAGCCGCAGCCTGGATGACGGCATTTTGGGCGTATCACGCAATGGCAATCTGCACAAGACGCTGGAGAACTCCGGCAGCTTCCGCCCGGCGAGCGTGAAGGCGTGCTGACCAGTCTGTCGGATACCGCCCTCAATGAATTGGCCAGTGACGTCAATGCCGCAGGCATCTTGGGCGCTGGCGGCCTGTCGCATGATGAAAAGCGCACCCTGTTCGACACACTGGCCGAAAGCAGCACAGGCAAAGACCTGGCCCGCTTGGCCAGCGCCTTTGACAGCCGCGACGATACGCAGCTGCTGGCCGAGTCGGTTGCCAATAAGGGTTCGCTGCAAAGCCGCAGTGCCTATATCGAAGCCATGTCGCCCCGCACGGCTGACAATGATTACGGACGCCTTTTTGCCCTTGGCGTAGCCATAACGGAAAAAGTGGACAAAGATGCCAAAGCCATCCTGACCGTGCTCAACAGCTTTGACACGGGCACATCCGAAGGCCGCGCTTCATTCGATCAGGCTATTAACAGCCTGCCCCAGTCCGTGCTGAACAATGTGCTCAAGGCAGGAGTGGACAAGACCGCTTACTCCGGCACAGGCTTCTATACCGTGTCTTACCGGACCGAAACCGCCAACAAGCTGCTGGAGCGGGCTGCAAAAAGCGAAGATGCTTACATCAAAGGAAAGATATTTTCATCTGCGGCAAATGTCGTATCCGGCATGCGTGCCGTTCAAAATAACATTCTCCTAGCCACCAAGACAACCGACTCCAATATCCGGGGCATCACGGAGCGCATGACGGTTTTGATGAATACGGATGCGCGAGGAATTATTAGAAAACTCAATAATTCAGATGATGCTGGGGTCGCCACTGAATTAGGTGCTTATATTTCAGAAATTTTGCGTAATGATTTGGAGGGTGGTTCAAAAATTCTGGGCCAACAGCTGGCCCTGTTGCAAGGCGCTGGCACGGGCCAATCCCCTACTGATTTTTTCGAGCAGCAGGTTCGAAACAGGAGCGATAAGCTTTACTACCGTAATGCCCAAGATTTAGGCTATTACGTTGGGGGCATGTGCAAAGGCGTTGATCAGCTTAATGCTGACAGCACAGAAACGGGATCCATCGTCAAATCCATTTTGAGCGCCGGCATCAGCGCCGCCAACAGCCTTGGCCGCGCTTCTGGCATTGTTTCTGGCCTAACTAGTTTTATGGTGGATGATGTAGTGAAACAAGCCAACGACGACCGCTCCAAGATTTTGCATGGATTACAGGGACTGGCCATGCCCGTATATGCCGATGGCGAACGCTATCAAGGCCCGGCTGAAGGCCCTTTCAATGCCAAAGCAGGCTACATGTGTCGGCACTAGAACGGAAATGGTGAAATTGGCAGCCAACCTTGCTCTAGCGAGGATGGTTGCCTGCAAACAATCGTTTTATTTGCATGCTATATTTGGTGTTGTCGTGTTTATTTCATTATGTCGCCTGCTTGCTTTTATTTTAATTACAGTCGCTCTGTCCGCATGTTCACCACCTGACAAAACCGACTTATTATCATTGCCTATTCCGAGTGTAGAGTTTTATCCCCACGAGGGCGAAACCTCGGTTCGGATCTTGGAAGCGGTGAATGAGCTGGCTGAAAATTTCATTGACAGAGGAGCCAAGCGCGGCATCAATGGGCAGTCGCTGATTACCGATGCCACAACCACCGACGAAGACATTGCCCGCTCCGTGGATGAATGGCTGAGGCCAAACTGGAAACGCAGTGAGGGGTTCCATTCCAGCAGGCCGCATATTCACGTCATGGTCTGGGAAACCACGGGATGGTATAAACGTTTCTACGCTATAGCAACCTGGGATGAAGTTTATACCGATATAGAAGGCCGCCAGTACCGTCCAATGCGATCAGTATTCTCACGCCATTCAGCAGGCGCCATTTCTTCATGGCTGTCAAAACAATGAGTGCAAAAATCTGCTGCAAATAGCGCGTAAAGCGAACCAACGCCGAACGCCGCCAATTGACTTCCACCCCGCCTGCATATATGTCTAGCCTTGCGCACCGCCTGTTTGCCATTTGCCTGGTTGCAATGGCTCTGCCTGCCTGCTCGCTGCCCGACAAAACCGATTTGCTATCTTTGCCCATCCCGGGCGTGGAGCAATACCCCTTCCGCAATGAAAGCTGGGCGCCGCTCATGGAAACGGCGGCCGAACTGGCGGACAGTTTCGCGGCCAAGGGGGCAAATGGCTTTGGCGGCGCCCCCACACTGGCAGCCGATGCCACACTGACAAATGAGGATATTGCCCGCTCCGTGGATGAATTACTGGGGCCGGGCTGGCAGCGCAGCGCGGGGTTTGATTCCAGCAGGCCGCATATTCACATCATGGCCTGGGAAACCGCAGGCTACTGGCACAAGCGCTTTTATGTTATTGCAACCTGGGACAAGGTGTATGCCAACAAGGAAGGACGTAAATACCGCCCGATCATATCGGTCTATTCGCGCCCTTGAGCGAGCGCAATTGTTTTTCGTGAACAAAGACAATGGCAAGCGCACACACATTAATCAGAGTGGAATGAGAAATGGGTGAATGCCATGCGCGTTCAATTGATTTTCCTCTGCCTTCTTCATGTTTAATCTGATGCGCCGCCTGCTTGTATGGGGCATGCTTGCCGTTGCGTTATCTGCATGTTCGCCGCCTGACAGAACCGATCTGCTTTCACTGCCCATTCCGGGCGTGGAGTTTTTTCCTTTCCGTGACGAAAGCTCCGTGCCGCTTATGGAGACGGCCGCCGAACTGGCCGAAAGATTCGTTGAAAGGGGGGCAAAACGCGGTATCAATGCGCCAACGCTGGCTGCCGACGCCACAACCACCGATGAAGATATTGCACGCTCGGTGGATGAATTGCTGGGGCCAGGCTGGAAACGCAGCGCGGGATTTGATTCCAGCAGGCCGCATATTCACGTCATGGTCTGGGAAACCACAGGATGGCATAAACGTTTTTATGCGCTTGCAAGCTGGGATGAAGTCAGCGTCAGCACGGAAGGCCACCCGTATCGACCAATACAGTCAGTGTTTTCGCGCCATTAGCCATTGATCATGGTCAGCCTTGCGCACCGCCTGTTTGCCATTTGCCTGATTGCAATGGCTCTGCCCGCATGTTCGCCGCCCGACAAAACCGATCTGAAATCCTTGCAGATTCCGGGTGTGGAACCTTTTGATTTTCGCGATGAAAGCACGCTGCCGCTGGATTTGGCAACAACCCGGCTGGCCCATGATTTCGTGGCCAGAGGCGCTGCGCGTGGCGCGGATGGGCAGATGCTGGCAGCCGATGCCGTGACTACCGACGAAGACATTGCCCGCTCCGTGGATGAATGGCTGGGGCCAAGCTGGAAACGCAGCGAGAGGTTTGATTCCGGCAGGCCGCCTATTCACGTCATGGTTTGGGAAACCGTAGGCAAGCCCAAGCGCTTTTATGCCATTGCAGCCTGGGACAAGGTGAGCGTCAGCACGAAGGGGCGTGTGTATCGGCCACTGGAAACGGTGTTTTCGCGCCATTGAACGCGCGCCGGTCTGGCGCTGGCAGATGCGCAAGGAAGCTGGCCCCATCTCATGAGGGCGCGGTGAAGCAGGGCAGGCCCGTGGTTGGCTGCTGCAAGGCTTGCCTAGCGCTCGGCTGCAAGGGGAAAGAGGGCATGGAGCAGGCGGCAGATATGCCCTGAATTTGCTCCTTTATTCAGAGCATGATGTCCTAGTGGACTGTGCGCGAGATGCCTTTTTTGCCCCTCTAAATTTGCTCCTGCTTTTGGGGCATCTCGTCAGGTGGTTCGGGGCGCGCTCAGAGGAAGCGGTCGAGCAGCTTGCGGCTTTGCCGGTCCATGTCTTGCAGCTTGCGGATGAGGTATTGCACGCCGTGGGCGTCGCTGATGATGAGCAGGTCGGCGCCCAGGCGGCGGATGTCTTCTTCACCTTTGAGGGTGAGCCAGGTTTCGCCCCGGTCGGTTTGCACGTGCCAGTGGCTGGGGGTGGCAAAGCTGCTGACGGCCAGCACGCGCTGGATGGTTGGCATGAATTCGCGCTGCTCCAGCGCTTCGGTCACGAGGGCGCGCGCGGCCGGGGGCAGATCGGCCAGGCGGGCGATCCAGGCGCATTCGTGGCCGTCGGCGTCCAGCAGGCTGATGCCTTCTTCGGGGGCGTGGATGGGAAAGGCGCGCACGGCGGCCACGCCCGTGTGGGCGCGGCCTGCCGCGTCGGTGAGGATGAGGCGGCCAAAGGCGTCGCGCTCCAGGGTGAAGTCAGCGCTCATTGCACGGCCTCTTGGGGTGGGTTGGGGAATGTGCCGGGGGGCGCGTCTGTGGCCAAAACGGCGGCCAGATGGGCGTGATCGGCGCCGGCCAGCATGCGTTCGCGCTCGGCTTTTTCCTGCCGCGCCTGGGCCTGGTAGAGGCGCCAGTAGTGACCGCGCCGGGCCATGAGTTCGTCGTGGGCGCCTTCTTCCACTTTCTGGCCTTTGTCCATGACGATGAGGCGGTCGGCCTTGTTGAGGGTGGAGAGGCGGTGGGCAATGGCGATGGTGGTGCGGCCTTTGACGAGGTTGTCCAGCGCTTTCTGGATTTCGCGCTCGGTTTCGGTATCGACCGAGGCGGTGGCTTCGTCGAGGATGAGGATGCGCGGGTTGATGAGCAGCGCGCGGGCGATGCTCAGGCGCTGGCGCTCGCCGCCCGACAGGCCCTGGCCGCGCTCGCCCACGAGCGAGTCGTAGCCTTGCGGCAGGCGCAGGATGAATTCGTGGGCATGGGCGGCGCGGGCGGCGGCCACGATTTCCTCGCGCGTGGCTTCAGGCTTGCCGTAGGCAATGTTTTCGGCCACGGTGCCGAAAAAGAGGAATGGCTCTTGCAGCACCAGGCCGATGTGGCGGCGGTAGTCGGCCACGCGCACCTGGCGCAAGTCCACGCCATCGACCAGGATGGCGCCTTCGGTCACGTCATAAAAGCGGCAGATGAGATTGACGAGCGTGCTTTTGCCGGAGCCGCTGTGGCCGACCAGGCCCACCATTTCGCCCGGTTCGATGGTGAGGCTGAGGTCGCGGATGACGGAGCGGTTGCCGTAGCGCATGGCGGCGTGGCGCACTTCAATGCGGCCTTGCACGTTGTCAAGCGGCACGGGGTTTTTCGCTTCGGGCACGCTGGAGACGTGGTCCAGGATTTCAAAAATGCGCCGCGTGCCCGTGGCCGCCTTTTGCGTGACGGAGACGATGCGGCTCATGGAGTCCAGCCGCGTGTAAAAGCGCCCGATGTAGGCCACAAAGGCCGTGAGCACGCCCACGGTGATGGCGTGGCGGCTGACTTGCCAGATGCCAAAGGCCCAGACGATGAGCAGCCCGATTTCAGTGAGCAGCGTGACGGTGGGCGTGAACAGCGACCACAGGCGGTTGAGCCGGTCGTTGGCAATGAAGTTGTGGCGGTTGGCGGTGCGGAAGCGCTCGCTTTCGCGCCCTTCCTGCGCAAACGCCTTGACGACGCGAATGCCCGGAATGGTGTCGGCCAGCACGTTGGTCACCTCGGCCCAGACGCGGGCCATTTTTTCAAAGCCGGTGCGCAGGCGGTCGCGCACGGTGTGGATGAGCCAGGCAATGACGGGCAGCGGCGCAAGGGTGACGAGCGCCAGCTTCGGGTCAATGGAAAAGAGGATGGCGGCGGTCATCAGCATCATCAGCACGTCGGTGGCGAAGTCCAGCAGGTGCAGCGACAAGAAGGTGTTGATGCGGTCGGTGTCCGAGCCGATGCGCGCCATGAGGTCGCCCGTGCGGCGGCTGCCGAAGTATTCGAGCGACAGGCGCAGCAGGTGGTCGTAGGTGGTGGTGCGCAAGTCGGCGCCCATGCGCTCGGAGACGACGGAGAGGATGTAGGTGCGGCTCCAGCCCAGCGCCCAGGCCAGCAGGGCCGATCCCAGCAGCCCGGTCAGCAGCATGGCGACGTAGCCCGCGTCGATGGCCTGCCCGTTCTGGAAGGGGATGAGCACCTTGTCCATCAGCGGCATGGTCAGGTAAGGCGGCACCAGCGTGGCCGCCGTGGCCGCCAGCGTCAGCACAAAGCCCGCCAGCAGACGGCTCTTGTAGGGGCGGGCAAAGCGCCACAGGCGAAACAGCGTCCAGGTGGAAGGCGGTTTTTCGTCTTCGGCCTCCGGCGCGTCTTCCTGCGGCTCGGCGGGCAGGGGCTGGCGCTTTTGCGGCGGCAAGTCCAGCTGCTGCATCAGGTGCTCGAACTGCGCCAGCAGCGCCAGCGCGGCCGGGTTGCGGCCCAGCGTGAAGCGCCAGACGGCCAGGCGCTCGCTGGCATCGCGCAATTGCAGCGTGCCTACGCCCGCGTGGTCGGTGTGCTGAAGCGCCAGACCGGGCAATAAGTCACGGCTTTGCCATTTTTTTTCATCGCCCTGAAAAGCCAGAATCCGCTCATTTGTAAGCAAAACAGCGCCTTTGCCAAAGCGCAGGCGCTCATCCAGATCGGTTTCAAGGGCGGCCCAGACGCTCTCTCCGGGCCGCAGGGAAGCGCCCTGCGCCAGCGCCGTCAGGCTGATGCTGGCGCCGGGGCGTGCTTCGTGCTGGTGTGCAGACATATTCGTGACAAAAGAAACAAAAGCCGCCAAGGGCACGGCTGCGGCAAATAGAGACAATCCGTGTCCTTGCACACAACCACACCTCAGGCAAAGGACGAACGAAATGCGTTTTCTCCCCCAGCGCGGCGAACGGCATGCAGACCAGGGCCGCCCGCAAGAAAGCGGCGCATTTTATGGCCCGGTTTTTGGCCCCGTTTTGCAGATCAAAGCCCAAACCGCCGGTCTTCCCGCCGCTGCGCGCAAATCAGAAAATGGCGCGCAACTGGCTGCGCCGCAACGGAAATTCGCCGACATGAAGATTCTGCGCATGAACTGGGTGCGCGGCCCCGGCGTGTGGACTTACCGCTCCATCATCGAGGCGGTGCTCGATATCGGCGAGCTGGAAGACTTCCCCTCCAACACCATTCCCGGCTACTACGAGCGCCTGACGGCCTGGCTGCCGGGGCTGGTGGAACACAAGTGCGGCGTGGGCGAGCGCGGCGGCTTCCTGCAGCGCCTGCGCGAAGGCACCTGGCCCGGCCACGTGATGGAGCACGTGGCGCTGGAGCTGCAAATGCAGGCGGGCATGAACACCGCCTTCGGCAAAACCCGCATGACGGGCGAGCACGCGGTCTACAAAGTGGTGATCCGCGCGTTTGACGAAGCCGTGGGCCGCCTGGCGCTGGAATCGGCGCGCGATCTGGTCATGGCCGCCATCAACGGCACGCCGTATGACGTGCCCGCCGCCATCGCCCGGCTGAAGGCGCTGGGCGAGCAGCGCTGCTTTTCCGCCGGCACCGCCTGCATCGTGGACGCGGCGCTGGCGCGCGGCATTCCCTGCATCCGCCTGAACGAGAGCAATCTGGTGCAGCTCGGGCACGGCGCGGCGCAGCGCCGCATCTGGGCCACCACCACGGACCGCACCAGCGCCATTGCAGCGGGCATCTCGCGCGACAAAGACCTGCTGCGCGGCCTGCTCAAAGGCGCGGGCATTCCCGTGCCCGAAGGCCGCGTGGCCAACAGCGCCGAAGACGCCTGGGAAGCCGCCGAAGACATCGGCCTGCCCGTCACCGTCAAATCCGCCATTGGCGGACGCGAGCGCGGACTGGCGCTGAACCTTGCCACGCGCGAGCAGGTCATGGCCGCCTGGCAGGCCGCCGACGCGCTGGGCGATGACGTGATCGTCGAAAAATTCATTCCCGGCCACGCCTGCCGCCTGCTGGTGGCCGGCGGCAGGGTGGTGGCCGCCACGCGCTACGCCGAAGCCCACAGCACGCAAAACGGCAGCGACGCCACGTCGCACATTCACCCCGGCACCGCCGCGCTGGCCGCGCTGGCCGTGCGCGTGACGGGGCTGGACATTGCTGGCGTGGACCTGGTGGCGCAAGACCTGGCCGCGCCCCTGCCCGGCCAGGGCGTGATCGTGGGCGTGCACGCCGGGCCGGATCTGCGGATGCACCTGCGCCCCAGCGTCTATGACCCGCCGCCCGTGGGCGAGGCCATCGTGGAGCACCTGTTTCCGCTGGGCGAAAGCGGCCGCATCCCCATCGTGGGCATGCTGGGCGGCGGCGCGTCGTCGTTCGCGCCGCGCCTGGTGTCTTCCTGGCTGCACCTGCACGGGCTGCGCACCGCGCTGGCCTGCCAGGAGGGGCTGTTTCTGGGCGCGCGCCAGCTCTCCAAAAGCGACTCGCGCGGTTACGACGCCGGCGAGCGCATGCTCATCAACCGCACCGTGCAGGCCGCCGTGTTTGAAACCACGCCCCGCCACATCCTGGCCGAAGGGCTGCCGTACGACCGCTGCCAGGTGGGCGTGGTGCTGGCCATGCCCTCGCACGAAGGCTTGCAGGAGCACTACGTGAGCGAGGCGCAGCAAATGCCCGGCGTGGCGCGCACGCAAGTCGATGTGGTGCTGCCCACGGGCGCGGCCGTGCTCAATGCCGATGACCCCGCCGTGCTGACGCTGGCCGAATACAGCGACGGCGAAGTGCTGCTCTTCAGCCTGGACGAGCAAAACCCCGCGCTCACCGCCCACCGCGCGCGCGGCGGCCGCGTGGTCTTCGCCCGTCCGCAAGGCGTGGTGCTGGCGCAAGGCAGCGGGCCGGAGCAAATGCTTTCCGTACCGCCTTCCACGCGCACGCGCATCGGCTGCGACGCGCCTGACGACGTGCGCCGCCATATCCTGGCCGCCGTGGCCGCCGCCTGGGCGCTGAACCTGCCCACCGAGCTGGTGCACGCGGGCCTGCTGCACATGCGCAAGAGCGTGGCCATGTCGGCCTATCACTGACAAACCGGAAAGCAGGAACCCGAAAGGTCAAAGCGAAAGGTCAAAACGAAGAATCAAAGGTGCACGCCGGACAAGCTGGAAGAGCCATATTCGCTCCTTAATCCATAGCATGATGTCCTAGTGGAAACAGCGCAAGGCCGCTTTTCAGCCCCTTGAATTTGCTCCTCTTTCTGATGCTTTTCTGACCCGCCCCGGCCTGATCGTTCCTGCCCCGCGTCCATTCCGCCCCGCCCCCGTTTTTTTCGAGGAACCCCTCATGGAAGTCACCCGCATCCGCGCCCTGCGCGGGCCGAACCTGTGGAGCCGCCACACCGCCATTGAAGCCGTGGTGTCATGCGACGAATCCGAACGCAGCCTGGACAAGGCGTTTGAAAAACGCCTGCGCGAGCGCTTTCCCCGCGTGGGCGCGCTGCACGTGCCCCGCTCCAGCAAGCCCGTATCCATGGCGCACGTGCTGGAGCAAGCCACCCTGGCGCTGCAAACGCAAGCGGGCTGCCAGGTCACCTTCAGCCGCACCACGCCAACCGAAGAGCCGGGCGTGTTCCAGGTGGTGGTGCAGTACACCGAAGAAGCCGTGGGGCGCCTGGCCTTCGCCCGCGCGCAAGAGCTGTGCCGCGCCGCCTGCACGGGCGAAGCCTTTGACATCGCCGCCACGCTGGCCGAGCTGCGCGATCTGGACGAAGACGAACGCCTGGGGCCTTCCACCGGCGCCATCGTCGAAGCGGCCCTCAAGCGCGGCATTCCCTGCCGGCGGCTCACGCGCGGCAGCCTTGTACAACTGGGCTGGGGCGCGCGGCAAAGGCGCATCCAGGCCGCTGAAGAAGACGGCACCAGCGCCATCGCCGAAACCATCGCGCAAGACAAGGACCTGACCAAAAAAGTGCTGCACTCCGCCGGCGTGCCCGTGCCCCTGGGCCGCCCCGCCGCCGATCTGGAAGACGGCTGGGCCGTGGCGCAGGAAGTGGGCCTGCCCGTCGTCGTCAAGCCGCAAGGCGGCAACCAGGGCAAAGGCGTCACCGTCGGCATCAGCAGCCGCGCCCACTTCGAGCTGGCCTGGCAGGAAGCGGCCCAGTACGGCGACGTCATGGTCGAAAAATACCTCTCCGGCAACGACTACCGCCTGCTCGTGGTGGGCAACAAACTCGTGGCCGCCGCCCGCCGCGAGCCGCCGCTGGTCATCGGCGACGGCAAGCACACCGTGCGCGAACTGGTGGCCGAAGTGAACAAAGACCCGCGCCGGGGCAAAGGCCACGGCACCTCGCTCACGCAAATCCGCATCGACGCCATCGCCGCCGCCTGCCTCAAGGGGCAAGACCTCACGCCCGAAAGCGTGCCGCCCCGGGGCCAACGCGTCATCCTGCGCCACAACGCCAACCTCTCCACCGGCGGCACCGCCACCGACGTCACCGACAACGTGCACCCCGACGTGGCCGCCCGCGCCATTGAAGCCGCGCTCACCGTGGGGCTGGACATCTGCGGCGTGGACGTCATCTGCGAAAGCGTGCTGCGCCCGCTGGAGGAGCAAGGCGGCGGCATCGTCGAAGTCAATGCCGCCCCCGGCCTGCGCATGCACGTCAGCCCCTCCTTCGGCAAAGGGCGCGACGTGGGCAAAGCCGTCATCGAGCACATGTTCCCCAGCGGCAGCGACGGCGCCAATGGCCGCATCCCGCTCGTGGCCGTCACCGGCACCAACGGCAAAACCACCACCGTGCGCCTGACGGCCCACCTGCTGGCCACCCACGGCCTGCGCGTGGGCATGACCAACACCGACGGCGTCTATGCCAACGGCCGCCAGATCGACTCCGGCGACTGCTCCGGCCCGCGCAGCGCCCGCAACGTGCTCGCCCACCCCGACGTGGACGCCGCCGTGCTCGAAACCGCGCGCGGCGGCCTGCTGCGCGAAGGACTGGCCTTTGACAAATGCGACGTTGCCATCGTCACCAACCTCGGCGCGGGCGACCACCTGGGCCTGAACTACATCACCACGCTCGAAGACCTGATGGTGCTCAAGCGCGTCATCGTGCTCAACGTCGCCCCCACCGGCAGCGCCGTGCTCAACGCCGCCGACCCCAACGTCGTCGCCATGGCCGCCCGCTGCCCCGGCAGCGTCGTCTTCTTCGCGCAAGACGGCCAGCACCCCGTCATCAAAACCCACCTCGCGCAAGGCAAGCGCGTGGTCTATGTGCAAGACGGCGACATCGTCTGCGCCGAACGCGGCTTTGAAAAACGCCTGCCCCTCTCGCGCGTGCCCATCACCCACAAGGGCCTCATCGGCTTTCAGGTGGAAAACGCGCTGGCCTCCGTCGGCGCGGCCTGGAGCCTGGGCCTGCCCTGGAACGCCATCCGGCGCGGCCTGGCCTCCTTCACCAGCGACCAAAGCGCCGTGCCCGGCCGCTTCAACATCTTCGACTACGCCGGCGCCACCGTCATCGCCGACTACGGGCACAACCCCGACGCCATCAACGCCCTGGTCAGCGGCATCCGCAACATGCCCGCGCGCCGCCGCAGCGTCGTCATCAGCGGCGCGGGCGACCGGCGCGATGAAGACATCCGCGAGCAAACCCGCATCCTCGGCGCAGCCTTCGACGACGTCATCCTCTACCAGGACGCCTGCCAGCGCGGCCGCGCCGACGGCGAAGTCCTCGCCCTGCTGCGCCAGGGCCTGCAAGGCGCCGAACGCGCCAGCCACGTGGAAGAAATCCACGGCGAATTCATCGCCATCGACCACGCCCTCGACCGCCTGCAAGCGGGCGATCTGTGCCTCATCCTCATCGACCAGGTGCAAGAAGCGCTCGCCCACATCCAGCAGCGCGCCGCCAAAGCCAAACGCTCGCGCAAGCCGCGCGCCGCCAAGGCCGCCGCGCCCAAAAAACCCGCTGCGAAAACCGCCGCAAAAACCGCTGCAAAAACTGCCGGGAAAGCCGCCGTGAAAAAAACCGCCGCGAAAACCGACAAAACCGCCAGAACCGGCAAAAAAGCCGCGCCGTAAGCGGCGCGCGGCCAGCCGCATGAATTTGCAAGGGCGCTATCAGGCGCCCTTTTTCATTTTTGGCGCGCCACGGACGATTCAACAAAAAATAAATGTGCATTTAATATTTTTATCCATAGAATCCGCCGCCGCAGGTTGAAGCCATTTCGCCCACGAATGGAAAAACCTGTTCATTATCCATTTAATCATTTCAATGCAGCAAAGGTTGCGCCATGAACAAAAAAGTCTTTTTCCTCGCCCCGCTCGTCATCGCCGCGCTGATGGCAGGCTGCGGCGGCAGCGATTCGTCCGATGCGCCCACTCCAGCGCCTACATCCACGCCCACGCCTACACCCAGGCCCACGCCCGCGCCTACGCCTACGCCTTCAACGCCCTCTGCCAGTTTTGCCTATGAAGGCCGGTGGCAAATGGCCTGCCATATTTCATCCTCCCGCGTGCAGGCGGGCCAGGTCGCCTACAAATCCTCCATTTCCGACGTCACCATTACCCGCCGCCCCGACGGCCTTTATGCGTGGACGGAAACCGAGCGCGAATATCTGGGGCAAGCCTGTCAGGGCCAGCCCGTGAAAACCGAAACGGAAACCGGCTACATGCAAATTGCCGACCGCGTTACCCTGTCCGACGGCACGCAGGCCGACCGCCTCTATATATGGGAAACCACTGATAACAATCGCGACAAAGATTTGGCCCGCATTGAAGGCGAGCGCCTCTACATCACCGGCTTTGGCGACAACGTGGACGACCGCCTGCCCCGCGACGCCCAAGGCTGGCCCACTGCCCTGAACCGCACCGTCTGGCACCAGCGCCAGCCATAAGAGCCTGTTTGTGGCCTGGCCGCAAGGGGCCTCAGACCGGGATGGGCCGCAAGCCGCAAACGGGAGTCTTGCGGCCCATTGAGAATTTGCAGCGCCAAAGGCCTCGCTTTTCGCACCCACGGACGGGCTTTGAACAGACTCCCAAAGCGCCGCAAGCCATGGTCCGCTGAACTCCAGGCAGCCAGCCTTGGCAAAACCAGCTCTTTGACTGCCCTGCCCGCTCAGCGCCAGCCCGCTCAATTCAAGCTGCGCACAAGCCGTGCGCAAGCCGCACGCGAATGGCCGCGAAACCCCAGACCGGACCGGGGGCAGGCAATGAATGGGGGGAAACAGGGCGGGCAGGTTTGGGTGTGCTGCTTTCCGCTCTTTTATTCGTAGCATTAGGTCCTAGTGCAGACTGCGCATACCCCACTTTTCTGCACTCTAAATTTGCTCCTGTTTCTGATGCTTCCAGAGCCAGCCCGAAAGCGTGGCTCCATTCATCAGGCTGCGCAATCCGTCTGCCGCTTTGAAGCCTTGAGCCGCTCTGCCAGCAAATGGCGCGCCAGGCTTTTTTCAATGGGCAGCGGCTCGCCATGCAGCCAGCAGGCGGCCACCTCGGCGCCGAGAACCGAGAGGGCAATGCCGCGCGCGCCCAGGCCCGCATAGACCCAGGGCGCTTCAAAGGCGGGGGCGGTCGCTTCAAACGCTTCGGCCGTCTGCCAGAAGGCGGGAGCCAGCGGGCCGATGAAAGGCAGGCGGTCGGGCGCGGCGCAGCGCACGGCGGCAAAACGCCTGGCCTGGGGCCACTGCGCCTGCAAGCGGGCGGCGGCAGCAGGCAGCAGCTCGGCAAGGCGCTGCCAGTTGGCGGCGTGGCCCTCGTCGGTCGGGGTGGCGCTGGCACTGCCACGCTCGAAGGTGCTGCCCGTGACCCAGATGCCTGCGGCATCGGGAATGAAGTTGCCGTGGCCATTGACGGGAAAAGGCGGCAGCGCGCCTTCGGCCGCGCCCACCGCCAGGTCTGCGGCATGCCCCCAGGCCGCCTGCCCGCGCAGGGCCGTCAGGGGCACGGCGGCGGCTTGCGGAAAAGAGGCGGCCAGCAGGGCGCGGGTGTCAAAGCCTGCGGCGATGACGGCCAGATCAGCTTCGGCCAGCAGTTCGCCCTGCTCGTTCAGCGCCTGCCAGCCATGCGGCGCGCGGCGGATGCGGGCCACGCGCTGGCCGCCGCGCCATTCAATGCCCGGCGCGGCCAGCTGCGCGGCGATGAGCGCGGGCGGGCGAATCCAGCCCGCATGGGTGTGCCAGAGGGCTTCAGAAAGGTCTTGGGCGGGCGCTCCGGCAGGCGCGCCGGCCAGGCCCGCCTGCGCCAGCTGCGCGGCGCTGGCGGGAGCCGCGCCGGGGTTGGCCGGATCGTCTGGGTCAAGGAAAGCGGCCCAGCTTTCGGGCAGGCGGCGGTCTTGCGCGGCGTGGCGCTCCAGCACGCCGCTGACGGTCCAGCTCGCGCCTTCGCCATCGGGCAGCAGGCAGGCGGTGCGGGCCAGGGTGGCGCGCACGCCCGCGCGCGTGAGGCGCGAGAGGAGACAGTCATCCGGCGACACATGCGCTGCGGCCACGCCCGCTGGCAGGCCGCTTGCGCCATCGGCAGGCTGCGCGCCCGCGCCCAGAACGGCCACTTGCCAGCCCCGCGCGGCCAGGCTGCCCGCCAGGCTGGCGGCGGCCAGCCCCGCGCCCACGATGAAGCAGCGCGCGGGCGCAGCAGCATGCGGCATGGGAGCGGCCATGCGGTCCGCCACGCGCGGGCGCGGCCGCCATTGCGGGGCGTAGTGGCAAAAGCCATCAGCGGCCTCTTGCATGCCGCAGGCGCGCAGGGCTTGTTGCAGCCCTGGTTGAGCGGCGTTTTCCAGCCAGAGGCCCGCTTGCGGCTGGCACAGCGGCGGCAGCTTGGGCAGCAGGGCGGGCCAGCCGTGGCCCAGCAGCGCCAGGCCATGCGCCGCGCCGTGCAGCTCGGCCAGCGCATCCGCCGCCGCGCCCAGCGCCAGCAGCAGGCGGTCGCCGCCGCCCAAGTCCAGCGCATGCAGGCCCGGCAGCAGGCCATGCCATTGCGGCGCTAGGCGGTGCAGCAGCGGGGCGATGGCCGCGCCGCCTGCTTCCCGCACTTGCGCCAGCGCCGGAGCGGCGGGCAGCACGGCAGTCAGCGTCAGGCGCGAAGGACATTCCGGCAGGCGGCGCGTGGCGGGCAGCAAGGCCAGCAGGCGGGCCAGGGCGCGCGCGCCGCCGGCGGCATCGCCTGCGGGCAGGGCCGCCAGCAAATGCCAGTGCGGCGCCTGCCCAAAGAAGCGGGCCGCGTGGGCCGGCAGGGCGGACAAGGAAACTTCGGAAGCGGATTCGGACATGAAGCGGCGGAGAAGGCAGAGAAGGCGGAAATGAACGCGGTCACTTCAAAAAAGAGAGCTGCTCGCGCTGGCTGCGCCAAGGCTTGCGGGCGATTCTGGTAGCAGCCCGCAGGCTGCCGCTTGATGAAGCGCAAGGCCTTCACGCATATACCCCACGCATATAATCGGCGGCTGTTTCAGCACACTTGGCCGCCCAGCGCAATTTTCCCGTTGTCGATCCCCGCCGCATCATCCGAAAGCCCGTCAAGGGCTTTTTTTGAATCTGGCCTGGGCGTCTGCTGTGCCCATTCAACGGAGAAAACCCAGTGCTAGCCTCCCTTCAGGCGAAATTCCCCCCAGCCCTTCTTGCGCTTGCCGACGGCACGGTGTTCACCGGCCAGGCCATTGGCGCAGCCGGCATGACCGTGGGCGAAGTGGTGTTCAACACCGCCATGACCGGTTATCAGGAAATCCTCACCGACCCCAGCTACTGCCAGCAGATCGTCACCCTGACGTATCCGCACATTGGCAATTACGGCGTGAACGCCGAAGACGTGGAAGGCGCCCGCGTGCAGGCCGCCGGTCTGGTGATCAAAGACTTGCCGCTGCTGGCCAGCAATTTCCGCAGCAGCGAAACGCTGCCGCAATACCTGGCGCGCCAGGGCACGGTTGCCATTGCAGGCCTTGACACGCGCAAGCTCACCCGCCTGCTGCGCACCCAGGGCGCGCAAAACGGCGCCGTGCTGGCGCTGGCACCCGGCGAAAGCCTGAGCGCCGAACATGCGCAAAAGGCGCTGGCCGCCGCCCGCAGCGCCCCCAGCATGGCCGGGCTGGATTTGGCCCAAAAAGTCAGCGCCGCCAAGCCCTACGGCTGGACGCAAACCGAATGGCAGCCCGGCAGCGGCTACGGCACGCAGCAAGAGCCGCAGTTCAGCGTGGTGGCCTATGACTTCGGCGTGAAATACAACATCTTGCGCATGCTGGCCGCGCGTGGCTGCAAGGTGACGGTGGTGCCCGCGCAAACGCCTGCCGCCGAAGTGCTGGCCATGAAGCCGGATGGCGTTTTCCTCTCCAACGGCCCGGGCGACCCGCAGCCGTGCGACTACGCCATTGCCGCCACGCGCGAAATCGTTGAAGCGGGCGTGCCCGCCTTTGGCATTTGCCTGGGGCACCAGCTCATGGCGCTGGCTTTTGGCGCGCGCACCTTCAAGATGAAATTTGGCCATCACGGCGCAAACCACCCTGTGAAAGACCTGCAAACGGGCCGCGTGATCATCACCAGCCAAAACCACGGCTTCGCAGTGGATGCCGCCACGCTGCCCGCCAATTTGCGCGCCACCCACATCAGCCTGTTTGACGGCACTTTGCAGGGGCTGGAGCGCACCGACCGGCCCGCTTTCTGCTTTCAGGGCCACCCCGAAGCCTCGCCCGGCCCGCACGACTGCGCCTATTTGTTTGACCGCTTCACGGCCAGCATGCGGCAGGCGCGCCAGGCGGCGGCCTGAACGCCCGGTTTTCATCCACCATCCCAAGGGAGTCACAACAACATGAAGCTCTACCCCTTCCCCCAGGCCCCGCTTGAAAAAGCCATTGCCAAGCGCATGCTCACGCTGCCTTCGCCCCACAAGGAATGGTTTTCCGAACGCTGGGCGCAAAAGCCCTACAAAAAGTCCTTCATCGAGCACAAGGCCATGCCCCTGATCACCTTGCTGGCCAAAGGCAAGAGCTGGACGGACGAGGAATTCAACGCCGAGCTGGCCGCCTGGACGGTGAAGTTCTACGAAGCCGAAGCCCAGGTGCTGCGCCCGCTGGTGGAAGGCGACGGCCTGCTGCAACTGATGCAGAAAAACATGCCCGCCGAACGCGCCAAGGCGCTGCTGGAAAAGCTCACGCGCGATTTGCACGAGTAACGCGGACAAGCGCAAAGGGTGCTGCGGCGGCGCTGCGGCGCCCTTTGCTTTGCCTGCCGCGGACATCTCGCCAGGAACAGCTCGCCACAAACGCCTTGCCACGGATGCGCGGCCCCGCTGCCGGAACCCCAACACGACCCAGCCCACTTCTATCAAATGCCCAAAAGAACCGACCTCAAAAGCATCCTCATCATCGGCGCAGGCCCCATCGTCATCGGGCAGGCGTGCGAGTTCGACTACTCCGGCGTGCAGGCGTGCAAGGCGCTGCGCGAGGAGGGCTACCGCGTCATCCTCATCAACAGCAACCCCGCCACCATCATGACCGACCCGGCCACGGCCGATGTGACCTACATCGAGCCGATTACCTGGCAGACGGTGGAAAAAATCATCGACAAGGAGCGCCCCGACGCCATCCTGCCCACGATGGGCGGGCAAACGGCGCTCAACTGCGCGCTGGATTTGTGGCGCAACGGCGTGCTGCACAAATACAAGTGCGAGCTGATCGGCGCCACGCCCGAGGCCATCGACAAGGCCGAAGACCGCCTGAAGTTCAAGGACGCCATGACGCGCATCGGCCTTGAATCGGCGCGCAGCGGCATCGCCCACAGCATGGCCGAAGCGTGGGAAGTGCAAAAAAGCGTGGGCTTTCCCACCATCATCCGCCCCAGCTTCACGCTGGGCGGCACGGGCGGCGGCGTGGCCTACAACCCCGAAGAGTTTGAAACCATCGCCAAACGCGGGCTGGAAGCCTCGCCCACCAGCGAGCTGCTCATTGAAGAGTCGCTGCTGGGCTGGAAAGAGTTCGAGATGGAAGTGGTGCGCGACAAGGCGGACAACTGCATCATCATCTGCTCCATCGAAAACCTTGACCCGATGGGCGTGCACACCGGCGACAGCATCACCGTCGCCCCCGCGCAAACGCTCACCGACAAGGAATACCAGCGCATGCGCGACGCCAGCATTGCCGTGCTGCGCGAAATCGGCGTGGACACGGGCGGCTCCAACGTGCAGTTCGCCCTCAATCCCAAAGACGGCCGCATGATCGTCATCGAGATGAACCCGCGCGTCTCGCGCTCTTCGGCGCTGGCCTCCAAAGCCACGGGCTTTCCCATCGCCAAAGTCGCCGCCAAGCTGGCCGTGGGCTACACGCTCGACGAGCTGAAAAACGAAATCACCGGCGGCGCCACGCCCGCCAGCTTCGAGCCGGCGATCGACTACGTCGTCACCAAAATCCCGCGCTTTGCCTTCGAGAAATTCCCGCAGGCCGACCGCCACCTGACCACCCAAATGAAAAGCGTGGGCGAAGTCATGGCCATTGGCCGCACCTTCCAGGAGTCTTTCCAGAAAGCCCTGCGCGGCCTGGAAGTGGGCGTGGACGGCATGAACGAAAAAACCAAAGACCGCGAAACGCTGGAAAAAGAGCTGGGCGAACCCGGCCCGGAGCGCATCTGGTTCGTGGGCGACGCCTTCGCCGCCGGCTGGACGCTGGACGAAGTGCACCAGCTCACCAAAATCGACAAATGGTTCCTCGTGCAAATCGAGCAAATCGTGCGCATCGAGCTGGACATCGACCGCCTCGTGGCCGAAAAAGGCCAGGCCGCCCTCGCCTCGCTGGACGCCGCCGCCATGCGCGCCCTCAAGCAAAAAGGCTTTTCCGACCGGCGCCTGGCCAAGCTCCTGCACTCGGATGAGCACGCCGTGCGCGCGCGCCGCCACGCGCTGGGCGTGCGCCCTGTTTACAAGCGCGTGGACACCTGCGCCGCCGAATTCGCCACCCGCACGGCCTACCTGTATTCCACCTACGAAGAAGAATGCGAGGCCGAACCCACCAGCCGCAAAAAAATCATGGTTCTCGGCGGCGGCCCCAACCGCATCGGCCAGGGCATTGAATTCGACTACTGCTGCGTGCACGCCGCGCTGGCCATGCGCGAAGACGGCTACGAGACCATCATGGTCAATTGCAACCCCGAAACCGTCTCCACCGACTACGACACATGGCGCCCGAACCCGCGATCCCAGCCGCCCACCCCGACTACGACACCTCCGACCGCCTCTACTTCGAGCCGCTCACGCTTGAAGACGTGCTGGAAATCGTGGACAAGGAAAAACCCTCCGGCGTCATCGTGCAATACGGCGGACAAACCCCGCTCAAACTGGCGCTGGGCCTGGAAAAAGCGGGCGTGCCCATCATCGGCACCACGCCCGACATGATCGACGCCGCCGAAGACCGCGAGCGCTTCCAGCAACTGCTCCAGCAGCTCGGCCTGCGCCAGCCCTCCAACGCCACCGCCCGCACCGAAAGCGAAGCGCTGGAAAAAGCCGACGCCCTGGGCTACCCGCTCGTCGTGCGCCCCAGCTACGTGCTGGGCGGCCGCGCCATGGAAATCGTCTATGAACAGCGCGACCTGGAGCGCTACATGCGCGAAGCCGTCAAAGTCAGCAACGACTCGCCCGTGCTGCTCGACCGCTTCCTCTCCGACGCCATCGAATGCGACGTGGACGCCGTGCGCGACGCCGCCGGCCAGGTGCTCATCGGCGGCGTCATGGAACACATCGAACAGGCCGGCGTGCACTCCGGCGACTCCGCCTGCTCGCTGCCGCCCTACTACCTGAGCGCCGCCACCGTGGAAGAACTCAAGCGCCAGACCCGCGCCATGGCCCAGGCCCTGCATGTGGTCGGCCTGATGAACGTGCAATTTGCCATCCAGCAGCAAAAAACCGAAGACGGCAGCCTGCGCGACGTCATCTACGTGCTCGAAGTCAACCCCCGCGCCAGCCGCACCGTGCCCTTTGTCAGCAAAGCCACCGGCGTCTCCCTGGCCAAAGTGGCCGCCCGCTGCATGGCCGGACAAAGCCTGGCGCAGCAGGGCCTGACGCGCGAAATCACGCCGCCCTACTTCAGCGTCAAGGAAGCCGTCTTCCCCTTCGCCAAATTCCCCGGCGTCGATCCCATCCTCGGCCCCGAAATGAAATCCACCGGCGAAGTCATGGGCGTGGGCAAAACCTTCGGCGAAGCCTACGTCAAGGCCCAAATCGGCGCGGGCGAACGCCTGCCGCGCGCGCACGGCGAACAAGGCGCGCAAGCAAGCGCCCCCGGCAAAGTCTTCCTCACCGTCAAAAACCACGACAAACCGCAAGCCGTGCAAATCGCCCGCGCCCTGCACGAAATGGGCTTTGCCCTCATCGCCACGCGCGGCACCGCCGCCGCCATTGAAGCCGCTGGCCTGCCCTGCGAAACCGTGAACAAGGTGACCGAAGGCCGCCCGCACGTCGTCGATGCCATCAAAAACGGCGAAATCGTCATGGTCATCAACACCGTGGAAGAGCGCCGCAACGCCATTGCCGACAGCCGCGCCATCCGCACCAGCGCCTTGCAGGCGCGCCTGACCACCTTCACCACCATCGCCGGCGCCGAAGCCGTGGTTGAAGGCATGAAATTCATGGACAAGCTCGGCGTCATCTCCGTGCAGGAAATGCACGCGCAACTGGCCTGAGCCGCGCCATCTCCTCCCGCACACAAGGGCTGCTGGCCGCAAGGCCGCAGCCCTTTTTTGCTCTGCAATAAATAGCATGAGGTCCTAGTGGAGCCTGCGCAGAACGGCTTTTTGACCCCATTAAATTTGCTCCTGTTTTTGGTTCGTTTTGGCGGATGGCGCAAGCGCTGCTGACCTCGCCTTTGGGCGGCTGGCGCCTGCCGCCTCTGTAACATTCGTTTCTTTGACTGCCGTCTCGCGCGCCTTGCCATGACCTCGCCCACGCCTTCTTCTTCTGCCGCCCTTTCCGCCCCTTTGCCCGCGCTGGAGCGCATCCGCGCCGATGTGCAGGCCATGCACGCTTACCTGGTTCAGTCTTCCGAAGGGCTGCTGAAGCTGGACGCCATGGAAAACCCCTACGGCTTGCCGCCCGACTTGCAGCAGGCGCTGGGCGAGCGGCTGGGGCGCGTGGCCATCAACCGTTATCCGGGCACGCGCTTCAATGACCTGAAAGCGGCCCTGGCCCGCCACGCGCGACTGCCCGAGGGCTGGGCGCTGATGCTGGGCAATGGCTCGGACGAGCTGATCACCCTGCTGGCGCTGTGCTGCTCGCGGCAGGACGGCGAGCAGCCCGCCGCCATGCTGGCGCCCATGCCCAGCTTCGTGATGTACCCGCTGGCGGCGCACCTGCATCACATGGACTTTCACGCCGTGCCGCTGCGGCCCGACTTTCAGCTGGATGAAGCGGCCATGCTCGCCGCCATTGAATCGCTGCGCCCCGCGCTGCTGTGGCTGTCACACCCCAACAACCCCACAGGCACGCTGTGGGACGAGGCAGCGATGGCCCGCCTGATCGAGACGCAGGGCCGCGCAGGCGGCATTGCAGTCATTGACGAGGCGTACCAGCCCTTTGCCGCGCGCACCTGGCTGGACGCCGCGCGCCAGCGCCCCGCCGAGCACGCGCATGTGCTGGTGATGCGCACCTTGAGCAAATTCGGCCTGGCCGGCGTTCGCGTGGGCTATCTGATGGGCGATGAGCGCCTGATCAGCCAGATTGACAAAGCCCGCCCGCCCTACAACCTGGGCAGCCTGAACATTGAGTGCGCGCTCTTCGCGCTGGAGCACGCCAGCGTGTTTGACGAGCAGGCCCGGCTGATTCGCCAGGAGCGCGAGCGCCTGCAAGCCAGCCTGCACCGCCTGCCCGGCACGCGCCCTTACCCCAGTGAGGGCAACATGGTGCTGCTGCGCGTGGCCCCTGAGGGCGCGCCCGCCAGCGAGGCCGCCGCCTTCGCCCGCTGCGTGTTCGAGGGCATGAAGGCGCGCGGCGTGCTGGTGCGCGATGTATCAGCCATGCACCCCATGCTGGCGGGCTGCCTGCGCCTGACGGTGGGCAGCGCCAGCGACAACGCGCGGATGCTCGCCGCCCTCACGGCCGCGCTGGCTGACGCCCTGAATGCGGCCATTCAGCCTGCCTGAATGAATGCAAAACGGAATGAAAGCGCGGCAGGATCGTTAACATGCCCTCAAGCAGGCAATATCTCGATTTTGTGCTGGACCAATTATCGGAAGCCGAAGGCATCAGCCACCGGGCCATGATGGGAGAGTACATTATTTACTGTCGGGGAAAGGTTATCGGCGGCATTTACGATAACCGGTTTCTCGTCAAGCCGGCGAAATCGGCGCAATCGCTCATGCCCAATGCGCCGCGTGAAATACCTTACCCGGGCGCAAAAGCCATGCTGCTGGTGCAGGAGCTTGAAAACCGGCCCTTTCTGGCCCGGCTGGCGGCCGCCCTGCATGATGAATTGCCTGCGCCCAGGGCAAAATCCAAAAAGAAAACCGCCTGCCGCTGAAAACGCAAGCCCGTCAAAATGGAGCGCCGTCAAAATAAATTTCTGCCTGAATATTTTGACCGGCATTTTTCAATAATCTGAATCACGATGAAATCATGAATACTGCCCGCACCGCCGAAATCGCCCGCCACACCGCCGAAACCCGCATTGCCGTGCGCCTGAATCTGGACGGCGCAGGCCGCGCCAGGCTGGCCACCGGCATCGGCTTTTTTGACCACATGCTTGATCAAATCGCCCGCCACGGCCTGATTGATCTGGACGTGGACTGCGTGGGTGATTTGCACATTGACGGCCACCACACCGTGGAAGACGTGGGCATCGCCATCGGCCAAGCGCTCAAAGCCGCCGTGGGCGACAAGCGCGGCATTGCCCGCTACGGCCATGCCTACGTGCCGCTGGACGAAGCCTTGAGCCGCGTAGTCATCGACCTTTCAGGCCGCCCTGGTCTTTTCGCTCACCTGCCGCTCACCAGTGCCATGGTGGGCCAGTTCGACACGCAGCTGGTGCGCGAGTTTTTCCAGGCCCTGGCCAATCATGCCTTCATCACCCTGCACATCGACAACCTGCGCGGCGACAACGCCCACCACCAGATCGAAACCGTGTTCAAGGCTTTTGGCCGCGCCCTGCGCATGGCCGTGGCCCCCGACCCTCGCGCGGCAGGCAGCGTGCCTTCCACCAAAGGCAGCCTGTGAGGCCAGCCTTGCGCGCGGCTACCCGGCGCTCCTTGCGTCATTGATGCAGGGCACCCGACATGGAGCCAGACAGCGCGCGTTCCGTCCGGCTTCCGCCTTGCCATTCAAGTCCTTCGCCTTTTCTCCTTGAAATCGAATTCCACAAAAGCGGTGGCAAAGAAGCTGAATGCCAGAATGGCTTGCAAAAAATGACGGTTAACAAACTTCACAAACAAATAAACAATAAATGAAACATACATATTGCAAGGAATAAATATTACGTATAACCTTCGGCCTGCCCGAATGTCAGGGTTTTTCATCAAGGAGCAGGCCATGAACGGAATATCCAGCACGGCCTCCCGCAGCAGCCTTCAATCCCTGCCCGATGCGCCCCAGCCGCAGCCCACCGGCGCAGACAGCCCGCAGCCAGCCCCCAGCCCCTCCACGCCCGGCAACAGCCAAACGCTCACGCGGATGGCGCGCGATGCCCGCCCGCCCCTGGCAGGCCAGCAGCAAGCCGCAGCGGCAAACGCCAAAGGCGCGGCAACCGGCGCCTCCCAGCTCAACATTGACGACAAAGGCCACGTCCAGCATGAAAGAGTCCTGCTGAAAACGGCGGCAGGGCGCGAAACCATCAGCCCGAAGATTGAGCGCGGAGAAATGCCAGAGGTGAATGGGTTAATCGTCCATCAGACGAAATCACCATCAGTTTCGTCCACCTTGAATAGTTATGCACTAAAAGGAGCCAATGGCGCTCACTTTCTAATTGACAAGGATGGAACCATTTATCAGACGGCTTCGCTGAGACAGAGAACAAACCATGTGGGACCACTTAGAAGCCGCTGCGCACAAGAAAAGAGTTGCTCGCCTGAAGAAACGAAGCTGAATGAAAAACACAACCCTACAAAAGAAAACCAGCGGGAAAGCAAGAAACCAGCGGGAGAGCGCTTCCCCTCCAATAGCGACTCCATTGGAATTGAACTGGTAGGCATGTCTTACAAGGCCAAAAGTCATCAGGAAACCCGTAATCCGGATGGCAGTTTCAACTTCCTGATTACCACCACAGACGGGAAGACGCTGAAATATGAAAATCTGTCGGCTGATGTTGCAAGTCAAATGCGGAAAGAAATCAAGGAAAGTAAGAATGGAGACGATTATTCCGTGTTTGAGCAAGTCACAAACCAGCAGAATGAGTCCCTTCAATGGTTGACGCAGCAGCTACGCAGAGAATATTCAATACCAGAATCGGAAGTCTTCGCTCATCCAACAGTTTCCCGTAAAACAGGTTCGGAAGCGCTGACGGCTCGATGGAGATAAATCATCATGAATTTCAAATGGCTAGTCTGCC
>ERZ773075.187-NODE-187-length-53717-cov-14.4547_pt1 | contig 53717 bp, 35 predicted proteins | sample MGYA00580614_ERZ773075 | MGnify/ENA primary metagenome ERZ773075 (study PRJEB29015, sample SAMEA2738021) | human oral metagenome | biome: human oral; feature: human-associated habitat; material: dental | place: China | collected 2043 ...
CCGCTCGCGGCGCGCCGACCCCCCTTCATCACCGGTTCCCCGGCGGGTCAGTGCCTCAACTCCCCCGTGGGTTCGAAGAAGTGCCAGTACCCGTCGATGTGGCGCCAACCGGTCGCCATCTTGCCGGAGTCCCCCAGGTAGAACCAGGATCCCTCGATCTTCTGCCAGCCGGTGGTCATATGGCCCGCGGCGTTCAGGTAGTACCATTCGCTGCCGTCTTCGACCCAGCCGATCGCCATGGCGCCCCAACTCGGGATCAGGTAGTACCAGGCGCCGCCATCGACCAGCCAGCCCGTGGACATCGCACCGGAAGCGCCGTGGTGGAACCAGTACCCGCCATCGCGCACCCAACCAGTGCGCGCGTGCCCCGACTGGTCGAAACGGTACGTCTCACCATCGATCACCAGGGCCTGTCCACGCGGATACGTCCCGTCGGCGAACCGGTACCACCAGCCACCGGCGTCCTGCACCCACTGGCCCTCACCGGGCTCCGGAGCAGGAGGAAGGGCAGAACCCACCGCACCAGTGACCACACGGAACGTGATGTCCCTGCTCTCGACCCGCAACGACGCCCCATCGACCGACGGAACCCACGTGAAGCGCACCCACGAGGAGATCGCTCCCCCGTCGGCGTCGTCGAGCGACGGATCACTGTCGTAGGCCGAATTCCAGTCGGACACGACGGTCTCAGCGCCGCCGGGGCCGACCTCGATGGCGCGGGCCTCGCGGCCGACGGCGACGCCGCCGGTCATTGTGGCCATCACCTCAATGGTCTCACCCGCCTTCACCTGGACCTTCGAGGCGTCCCCCGCCCGGTCGATCGCGGGCGAGGACAGCGACAGGGCCGGATCCACGTACCTGTGCAGATGGGACGCCGGATCCAAACCGGCCTTCTCCACGGCCGCCTTGGCCACCGACCACGCGGCGGAGTCCCTGTCGGCGGCCACGTACACGTGGGCTTCCGCGAGCTGCTCGGCGGTGAGGAGGCCCGTGGTGAGGACGAGCTCCTCGAGGGTGGAGGGGACCACCAGGGTCTGCGGGAAGTTGCCGTGCGTGTAGGCGATCCGCTTCATGCCCTCGCCGAAGAAGGCGGACGCGGTGTGGTTGGGGACCCATTCCTCCGGGGACGCGAAGGCGCCGTCCTTCCCGCCGCGCACGATCATGCGGACGGGCAGGCCGCCTTCGAAAGCGGCCTCCTCGATGGTGCGGATCCGCGCGCCGAACTCGATGGTCTCGACCTGGGTCCCGGCGAAGGCGTCGGACACCTCTTCCAGGGAGTCGGGCAGTGCCACGTCGGTGAGTTCGTGGATCCCGGCGAAGGCCTGGGCCCCGATGGCCTTCACGCCCTCGGGGACGACCACTTCGCGCAGCGTCGCGTGGCCCTTGAAGGCGGCCTCGTCGATCTGCGCCGTCCCGGGGCGCACCGAGTACGCGGGCAGGGGGGCGGCGAGGGCGGCGTAGACCAGGTGGCTCCCGTCGTTGCCCTGCTGGTAGAGGACGGAGCCGTCCAGCGAGAGCACGGGGTTGGAGGGGTCGACGCTCAGGGAGGCGAGCGCTGTGGTGCCCGTGAAGACGCGCGCGCCCACTTCGGTCAGGCCCGAGCCCAGGTGGACCTCCTTCAGCTCGGTGCTGCGGGTGAAGGCCCCGTCGCCCAGGGAGGTGACGGAGTCGGGCAGGACGGCCGAGACGAGCCCCGTCTCGGCGAAGGCGTAGGCGCTGATCGTGGTGAGGCGGCCCAGGTCCGCCCTGAAGTCGACCTCTTGCAGGGCGTGCGAGGCGAGGAAGGCCTGCTCGCCGATGGTCTTCGTGCCGCCCAGGTCCACCCGGGCCAGGGAGGGCATCCCCGAGAACGCGCATTCCCCGAAGGTCTCGAAGGCCTTGGGGAGGACCAAGGACTCCAGGTAGGAGCCGCTGAAGGCCCAGTCCCCGATGCTGCGCAACGAACTGGGCAGGACGACGCCCTTCAGGGGCGCGCTGTTGAAGGCGCCCGACTCGATGCGCGTCGTCTCATCGAGCACGGTGTAGGTGGTGCCGCTGCCCTTTCCGGCAGGATAGACCACCAGGCTCGTGTGGTCCTTGGAGTAGAGCACGCCATCGACCGCCTCGTAGGACGCGTTGTCCGGGGCGACTGTGAAGCCGCTGAGCTGGCGGGAGCTGGTGAAGGCGTCGGACAGCTGCCCCGCTTCCACGCCGCGCCCGATGTGGGCGCTGGTGAGGGCGCTGCATTCGCTGAACGCGCTGGATCCAACGGTGGTGACGGAGTCGGGGATGACGATCTCGGTGATCCCCGTGGTCCGGAAGGCGCTGCTGCCGATGGAGACCAGGCCCTCGTTGAGGCCGACGTGGGAAAGGCGCTCGATGGCGTTGAAAGCGGCGTCGCCGATGGTGCGCACGGAGGCGGGCAGGTCGACGGAGCCCAGTCCGGTGGCGTTGAACGCCTCCTGCCCGATGGTCACGAGGGAGGAGGGGAACCCCGGGGCGGTCGAGCCGCCAGCCTGGCGGACGCTCAGCCCTTTGAGCGAGTGAGCGGCGCTGAAGGCGGCCTCGCCGATCTCGGTGACCGCGTTGCCGACGACTGCTTCAGTGAGCAGTGAGCTGTTCTTCACCAAGCGGGCGGGGATCGATGTGAGGGAGTCGGGCAGGGACAGGCGGGTGATGCCGGAGTCCGCGAAGGCGCCCTCGCCGAGGGAGGCGGCCTTCGACGGGACAGCGACCTCCGTGAGGGCGGGTGTGTTGGCTGCCGCTTCGGCGCCGATCGCGGTGAGCTGGGAGGGGTGGTCGGCGGTGTCCTCGAAGACCAAGGCCTTCAGCTGCTGTGCGTCGGCGAACGCCCTGTCGCCGATGGTGCGGACCGTGGCGGGAACGGTGATGCGCTCGGCGGTGGTGCCGCGCAGCGCCTCGTCGGCGATGGCCGTGGCCTTGCCGGGGATCGTGATGTCGCTGGCCGAGCCGGTGTAGCGCAGGAGCACGCCGTTGGCGTCGATCTCGAAGCCGTTCTCGTCAGTGGTGGCGCCGACGGCGGGTTTGAGCGCGGACGTCGGCGGAGTGGACGAGGCCGGGGCGGACGGGGCCGCGGCCTGGGCACGGCCGCTTGGAAGCGCTTGTGCTGGTGCTGCGAAGGCGGCGCCTCCGATCAGCGCTCCTGTGAGCGCGATCGTGAGCGCGGCGCGTGGCATATGGGGAGTCATGGCCGTTCCAATGATCGAGGCGGGTGGGGAATGATGTGTGGGGGACGGCCCCGGACGGCAGTCCCTGATTTCACTAACGATATTGGTTATTCATTACCACTTCAAGCGGTTTATCGAACAGCATAATGAATAGTGAATACTCATTACTGATAAATTATTCAGTCGTATAATTAGTTGTCCGGTGGATCGGTTCACCTCCTCGTCGGATTCCAAGGAGCAGGGCGCTCCGGTCCGCTCCCGCCCCCGGTCCGCCGACAACGGTGTCCCGCGTAGCGGTGCGTCTGCTCTGCGTTCGGGCCGGCAGGGCGGAGTGCGCGCCACTGCAAGCGGAGCGGCGCACTCAAAGGGAAAGCAGTGCTTCGCGAGCGTTGTTGCGCTTGCAGAACATGGTAGCGCTGCGCGAACGCGGTATCACTGTGAGAACGAGCCCACCGCGTGGAAAAGGGGCCGGCGCGCAACGATTCCTCGCCGCGCGCCGGCCCCGGAGCGGTTCGCCCAGGGGATCACCCCTTCAGCGCACCGGATGGGCCGAACTCGTACCACTTGCCGTCGATCTGCTGCCAGCCGGTGACCATGTGGCCGGAGGCATCGAGGTAGTACCAGTGCCCGCCGTCGGAGACCCAGCCGGTCGCCATGGCGCCCGAGGCACCGAGGTAGTACCAGTACCCGCCGTCGGAGATCCAGCCGGTGGACATGCGGCCCGAGGGGTCCATGTAGTACCATTCGCTGCCGTCTTCGACCCAGCCGATCGCCATGGCGCCCCAACCGGGGACCAGGTAGTACCAGGCGCCGCCATCGACCAGCCAGCCGGTGGACATCGCACCGGAAGCGCCGTGGTGGAACCAGTACCCGCCATCGCGCACCCAACCAGTGCGCGCGTGCCCCGACTGGTCGAAACGGTACGTCTCACCATCGATCACCAGGGCCTGTCCACGCGGATACGTCCCGTCGGCGAACCGGTACCACCAGCCACCGGCGTCCTGCACCCACTGGCCCTCACCGGGCTCCGGAGCAGGAGGAAGGGCAGAACCCAACACACCAGTGACCACACGGAACGTGGCATCACGCGCCTCGACGCGCAACGACGCCCCATCGACCGACGGAACCCACGTGAAGGCAGCCGACGACGCGGGCGCGTCCCCGTCCGCGTCGGGCCCGTCAGCCGCCCCGGCCGCCTGGTCGGAGGCAGCGGACTGAGTGGGAGCGGCCTGGCCCGCAGGGGCGGCCTGGCCGGAGCCGGACTGGGCCTGGTCGGCCCCGGACTGCGTTTGGTCGGCCCCGGACTGGGCCTGGTCGGAGCCGGACTGGGCCCCGGCCTCGTCCGCGCCCGCCTGCGCGCCCGGCTCCGCCCCGGCGTTCGCATCCGGCGCGGGGGAGGGCTGGGCGGCGCCCATGGCGGCCCAATCGGAGACGACGGTCTCAGTGCCGTCGGGGGCGACCTCGACGAAACGCGCTTCGCGCCCATCGGGGACGCCGCCGGTCAGCGTGGCCGTCACCTCAACGGACTCGCCGGCCTTCACCTGGACCTTCGAGGCGTCCCCCGCCCGGTCGATCGCGGGCGAGGACAGCGAGAGCGTGGGCTCCACGTACCGGTGCAGCTGGGACGCCGGATCCAAACCGGCCTTCTCCACGGCCGCCCTGGCCACCGACCACGCGGCCGACCCCTCGTCGGCGGCCACGTACACGTGGGAGGCCGCCAGCTGTTCGGCGCTGAGCGCGTAGGTCCCCAGCGCGAGCTCCGCGAGGGTGGAGGGGACCACGAGCGTCTGCGGGAAGGAGCCCCCGTAGCCGTAATTGATCCGCTTCATGCCCTCGCCGAAGAACGCGGCCGTGGAGCGGGCGCCGGTGGAGTCCGTCGACCCGGTGAAGGAGCCGCCCACGCCGCCGCGCACGATCATCCGGTCCGGCACGTTGCCCTTGAAGGCGTTCTCACTGATGGTGCGGATCCGCGTGCCGAACTCGATGAACTCGACCCCCGTGGAGTACAGGCCATCGAACGCCTCCAGGGAGTCGGGCAGGACGATCTCAGTCAGCGACGACGCGTTGTTGAAGGACCCGGCCTTGACGACCTTGAGGCCCTCGGGCAGGACGACCCGCTGGAGCGCCTTGTTGTTGCGGAACGCCTGCGCGTCGATCTGCACGGTCCCGGGCCGCACCGAGTACTCGGTGAACGTGTTCGAGGGCAGGGACAGCACCAGGTGCGTCCCGTCCTGCTGCTTCGCGTACAGGACGTTGTTCTCCGCCGAGTACACGGGGTTGTCCGCGCTGACGGTCAGCGTCCGCAGCGCGTCCGAACCGGTGAGGAAGCCCGTGTCCAGGTCCGTCAGAGCCGCCCCGATGTGGACCTCCTCCAAGTGCGGGTTGTTCTCGAAGGCGAAGGCGCCCACCGACTTCAGCGAGTCCGGGAAGACGAGGACCCGGACGGGCGCGCCGGAGAATGCCATGGAGCCCACCGTCTCCAGCCGGTTCAGGTCGGTCCTGAAGTCCACCGACGTGAGCGAGGCGGAGTCGAAAGCGGAGTCGCCGATCGTCACTGTGCCGCCCAGGTCGGCGCTGGCCAGGTCCGCCGTCGCCTGGAAGGCGTGCGCCTCCAGCGTCTCGAACTGGTCGGGCAGCGCCACACTGGTGAGTCGCGCGTTCGCGAAAGCGGAGGCGCCGATCGAGCGCAGCGACGCCGGGAAGGCGATCTGGCGCAGGGGGGCCTGCTGGAACGCCTCGTCATCGATGCGGACGGTCCCATCGACCACCGTGTACGATCCGCCGCTGTTCTTCGCCATGGGGTAGGCGACCAGGTGCGTGCGGTCCTTCGTGTACAGGACGCCGTCGACGCTCTCGTAGGAGGCGTTCGCCGAGTCCACCGTGATGGACGAGAGCTTGGGCGACAGCGTGAAACCGGCGACCAGCTGGTCCGCGGCCACATTCGGGCCCAGGTGGGCCTTCGTCAGCTCGGGCATCGCCTTGAAGGCGCCCGATCCGACCGTGGTCACCGAGTCGGGCAGCTCCACCTCGGTGAGCAGCGTGCCCGAGAAGGCCTGCTTGCCCACGGAGACGAGGCCGTCGTTGAGGCCCAGGTGGGTGAGCCGCGCCGTCATGAAGGCGCTGTCGCCGATGGTGCGCACGGAGGCCGGCAGGTCCAGCGAGGCGAAGCGGGTGCCGACGAAGGCGCTCGCCCCGATGGTGGTCAGGGCCGAGGGCAGTCCTGCCTTGGTGGAACCGTCGGCCTGGCGGATGCGCAGCTCGCCGAGCGAGGTGTTCTCCGAGAAGGCCGCCGCCCCGATCTCCGTGACCGCGTCGCCGATGGTCACCTCGTTGAGCTGGGAACTGCGTTCGGCCAGATCAGCGGGGACCGCCGTCAGCGAGTCCGGCAGGGACAGGCGCTTGATCGTGGAGTTCGAGAACGCGCCGTCCCCCAGCTTGACGACCTTCGACGGCAGGAGGACCTCGTCGAGGCTGTAGTCGTTATCGACCAGGGCGATCCCGAGCTCGGTGAGCTGGGAGGGGTGGTCCGCCGTGTCCTCGAAGACCACGGTCGTCAGCCTGCGCGCGTCGGCGAACACCCGGTTCCCGATCGTGCGGACGGTGGCGGGGATGTTGATGCGCTCGGCGTTGACGCCGCGCAGCGCCTCGTCGGCGATCGCGGTGACCGTGTCCGGCACGTTGATGGTGCTGCCCGAGCCGCGGTACTGCGTGAGCACGCCGTCCGCGTCGATGACGAAGTCGTCGTAGTCGCTCTGGTGCACCTCGACCGGGGCGGTCGCCGTCTTGTCACCGGCGGGCGTCGACACCGTGGCGGTGACGGTGCCGCGCGCGGAGCGGTCCCCCGCTGTGATGGTGGCGCTCAGGGTGTCGGCGGAGGGCTGTATGGATGCGCCCTCCACGTCCAGGGCCCACGTCACCGGGGATCCCCGCAGCGAGGGGGCCAGCAGCGCGGAGACGGACGCCTGCCCACTGGTGGGGATGATGATCGGGGAGTCGGAGAGGGCGATCCCGGTCTCCTCGGAGACGGGGGCGACCTTCACATGGGCGGTCGCGCTGACCGCGGGATCCGCGGCCGATGCGACGACGATGTCCGCCTCGCCCTGGCCGACGCCCGTCACCACGCCGGAGTCGCTGACCGTGGCCACCGCCTGATCGCTCGAAGTCCACGTGACGTCGGTCATATTGGCCTCGGCGGGCTCGTGGCTCGCGACCAGTTTCGCGTTCTGGCCGGGCACCAGCGACAGCGACGACTGGTCCAGGGTGAGCGAGGTCATCGGAATGGACTCGACGACGACGCGGTGGTTCTTCGAGGCGTTGATCCCGAAGTCCCACGCGCGCAGCAGCGGGGTGGCGGGGAGCTTGCCCTTGCCGCCCTGCTCGGTCCAGCTCTTCTGCAGGTCCGAGGCGCGCACGTCGAAGTGGTAGCGGTGCGTCCCATCCGCTTCGACCGTGCCGTCGTCGGACACCAGGATGCGGTGGAACCATCCGCCGCTGTCCGGGTCGGCGAAGTCGACCGCGGCCAGGGGCGAGGAGTCGGTCACGTCGAAGGAGACGGTCTTCTCCTCGCCCTCGCCCGTGGTGGCGAGGTTGGAGATCTCAGGGGCCACGGTGTCCATCGTGAAGTCGTAGGACAGCTCCTGGTGGGAGGAGTCCGGGCCGTCGGTGTCCGTCGAGATCGTCAGCTTGTAGGCGCCGTCGGGCACGAGGTTGCCCTGCTCGTCGCGCCCGTCGAAGACCGGCGAGCCGAAGCGGGCCTCGGCGTAGAGGACCTGCATCCTCCGGGGGTTGTACAGCGACTTGTGGGCGCCGTCGAAGGTGTAGGAGCGCACCGCCTCGCCGGCCTCGTTGGTGTACGTGTACGTCATCTTCGCGGTGGAGCGCAGTGTGCCGGTCACGGGCTGGATCGAGTTGGGTGACACCGACCACCCGCTGTTCGACACGATGTAGCGCGACGGGTCGGGCTTCACCTCGTCGAGGAGGCGGACCTTCTGCAGCGGGTTGACGCCCAGCGGCATCCCGGTCGTCGTCGAGGCGAGGGCCGACTTGTAGATGTGGGCCTTCTGGGCGCCCTCGTCGGACCACTTCGTGTCGAACACGTTCGCGTCGCCCCAGTTCCCGTAGAAGCCCAGGAAGGGGACCGTCAGGCCGGGCTCGCCATCGGTCTGCGAGGCGAACTCGACGAATCCGTCGACGAAGGTCCCCTTGGGCAGGTTCGCGCCGACGTAGTCGGCGAAGGACTGCTCGACGGCGATGGCCACGCCCACCCGCGCCGTGCCCCCGGCGGGGACGGTGATGGTGGCGCCCTCGGAGGTGCCCGAGACGCCCTCGCCCGAGTAGGACACGGTGATGCCCTCGCCGCGGAAGTTCTTCGAGTGCTCGGAGATCAGACCGCTGTCGTTGACCAGCTCGGACAGGGCCTGGCTGGACAGCGCGTAGGAGCGCGCCTCGGAGCCCACGTTGCGCAGGGTGATGCCGAAGGTCCAGCCACTGGTGCCGTCGCCCAGGTCGGCCTTGGGGCGCGACGGGGAGCGGGCGCCGTCGACTGTGGGGTAGACGGTGGCCGTCGTGGCCGCCAGGGCGTCGGCGATCCCGGCTCCCTGCTTGCGCGGCGAGTAGTAGGCGCCCGTGCCCTGGTGGACGTCGACGAGCGGGTGCGCCGTGCCCATCAGCAGGTTGGTGACGACGTCGTGCTTCTCGGAGTCGGTGAAGGACGAGAAGCGCTCGTCCGAGGCGACCCGCTGGCGCACCTGCGCGGCGATGCCCGCCATCTGCGGGGTCGCCATCGACGTGCCCGACATGTAGCCGTACTTGTCACCGGGCAGCGCCGAGTAGATGTTGCCGCCGGGCGCGGAGATCTCGGGCTTGAGGGCCAGATCGGGCGAGACGCCCCAGGACGAGAAGTCGGACATCACGTAGTCGGTGGAGGGGGCCAGGCGCGCGCCCTTCTCGAAGACCAGGTTGTGGTCGGCGGCGGCCAGCATCGCCTCGCCGTTCGCCTTGGAGATGAAGGCGACGGGGATGGTCGTGGTCTGGACGGCGGGGCGCACCAACGAGTCGGAGTCCACGTTGTCGTAGATCACGACTGCGGCCGGCTTGTAGGGCGCCAGGGCCTTGACTTTGTCCTCGAAGGTCATGGGCTTGCCCGCGTCGGAGGTCCCGCCCCTGCGGACCAGGGCGAAGGCGCCCTCGATCCCGTCGGGGTTCGCCTCGTTCATGGCCGCGATATCAGCGGCCTTGCCCTCGCCCGCGTCCACGTAGCGGTAGGTGCCGGACTCGATGTCGCCGAAGGACGCCATGTCCCCGCCCGAGGCGTTGGCGCCCTCCTGATAGGCGATCCGCAGGCCCGCCGCGGTGAAGTAGGGCATGCCCTCGGCGTTGTCGACCGAAGCCACGGACAGGGACGTCTGGAACGTGGAGGGCTCGTCCACTGTGGAGGAGTCGGGATCCGAGGCGTAGGGGAGGTTCGCCCCGGAGGTGTTGTTGTGGGCCGAGGAGTACGAGTTGCCCGCCGCGACGTTGAGGGTGATACCCTTCTCGCGCAGGACCTTGTAGGCGTCGGCGTAGATGGAGGCGGCCTCGTCGCTCATGCCCGCGTCGGATCCGAAGGACATGTTGACCGAGTCGGGCTCCAGCACGCCCACGTCGTCGAGGGCGCCCAGGATCGCGGAGTCGGGCAGGGCGCCGTCGGAGTCGCGCGCCACCTTCAGGGCCATGAGCTGCGCGTTCGGCGCAGTGCCGCGGATCGTGCCGCCGTTGCCCGTGGCGATGCCCGACACGTGGGTGCCGTGCGAGAGGTCGGCGCTGGAGTGGGGCACCACGTCCGCGTCGTTGTCTGCGTAGTCGTAGGCGAAGGGGATCTTCTCGGAGACGTAGACGCCCTCCTTGCCGACGGCGAGTTTCGACTTCAAGGAGGAGACGTCGCCCTCGGAGAGTTTGACGGTGGAGTCGTCCAGGTCGCCGCTGAACGCGGGGTGGCCCACCTCGAGGCCCGTGTCGATGACGGCGATCACCTGGCCGTCGCCCTTGTAGGCGGTGGAGTCCGCGTGGGTCATCGTCAGCGAGGACGCGTTGGCGGGGGGCCCCACGGCGTCGGGGGCGGGGGTCTCGATGTCGCGCTGGTGGAGCTCCTCCACGAACGCCGCCTTGACCCCCTCGACGCCGCGGACCGCCTCGAGCGCCCCACGGGGGATCTCGATGGCGAATCCGTCGATGACGGTGGAGTAGTCCTTGACGTCGGTGATGGGCGTGCCGCCGGAGGTGCTCACGCCGGGGAGCGCGCCCGAGACGGCGGAGGTGATGCGGTCCTTGACGACCTCGTGCTTCGTGGACGAGGAGAGGCCGAAGATCCGCCTGTACCACGGGATCCCCACATTGCCCTCGTCGAGTTGGACGATGACGGTGACCGGCGTGGTGCCGCCGGTGCGGTCCTCGTCGGCGAGCAGGCCGCCCTCCGGTGCCTTGGCGCCGCCGGCGGCCAGTTCGGACATCGAACTGAGCGCGGCCTCGAGGCCGCGGCCGCTCTGCGAGTCGTCGCCGGAGCCGGTCCCGGACTGAGCCGCAGCGCCCGACGGCTCCGCGGGGGCCGGAGTGGACGGGCGGGCGGCGTGGGAGGCCGGCGGAGCGGGCGGTGGCGCCGCCGCCGTCGGCGACGCCAGCGCCACCGCACTGGCGACGAGCGCGCCCGAGAGCGTGAGTGTGAGAGTCGCGCGTGGAATGTGTCGTTTCATGACTGCCCCATGGTTGACGGATATTGGATAAGCGCACCCTTTTTCGGGGAACAAGGCCACTCTTATTTCTGCCACCCTATTGGCGAACTGCCCTTCGCATCAAGAGTGATGTGGCGCGAAACACCACTCCCCTCCCACAGCGTGAGACTACTACCATCGCAATATGCTCATTCGACTATTGCGGGCGCGCCTGCGCCCATACACTTGGCTCCTCGTGGGGGTCGTCGTCCTCCAGTTCGCCCAGGTCATGGCCTCCCTCTACCTGCCCACCCTCAACGCCGACATCATCGACAAGGGCGTGGCCACCGGCGACACCGCCTACATCTGGCGCACCGGCGCCTTCATGCTGGCGGTGAGCGCCCTCCAGGGGGTCTGCTCGGTCCTGGCGACCTACCTGGCGGCCCGGGCCTCGATGGGCATGGGGCGCGACCTGCGCGGCGCCGTCTTCGAGCGCGTCAGCGGCTTCTCCGAACGGGAGACCACCCGTTTCGGCGCCGGATCCCTGATCACCCGCAACACGAACGACGTCCAGCAGGTCCAGATGCTCGTCATGACGAGCTGCACGATAGCGGTGACCGCGCCGATCATGGCCATCGGCGGGATCATCATGGCCGTCAGCAAGGCCCCCGCCCTCTCCTGGCTCATCGCGGCCTCGGTCCCCCTCCTGCTGGTCGTGGTCGCCCTCATCGTCGGCCGCATGGTCCCGCTGTTCCGCTCCTACCAGGACAAGCTCGACGGCATCAACCGCGTGATGCGCGAACAGCTCGCCGGGATCCGCGTCATCCGGGCCTTCGTCCGCGAGCGCGCCGAGACCGACCGCTTCGAGGAGGCGAACAGCTCCATCACCCGCGTCAGCGAACGCGTCGGCCAGCTCTTCGTCCTCCTCTTCCCCCTGGTGATGCTCATGCTCGACGTCACCATCGTCGGAGTCATCTGGTTCGGCGGGCACCGCGTCGGCGACGGCGACGTCGAGATCGGCACCCTCATCGCCTTCATGGCCTACCTCATGCAGATCCTCATGGGCATCGTCATGGCCTCATTCATGACCATCATGATCCCGCGCGCCGCGGTCTGCGCCGAGCGCATCAGCGAGGTCCTGGCCACCCCGCCCACGATCACCGCCCCCGCCGGGGCGACGACCGCCTTCCCCTCGCCCGGCTCAGTCGAAATGCGGGACGTGGGCTTCACCTACCCCGACGCCGACGAGCGCGTGCTCGAAGGCGTGGGCTTCACCGCGGCGCCAGGGACCACGACCGCCATCGTCGGCTCCACCGCCTCCGGCAAGTCCACGGTGGTGCGCCTGCTGGCGCGCCTGCTCGACGCCTCCGAGGGACAGGTCCTCATCGGCGGCACGGACGTGCGCGAAGCCGATCCCGAGGCGCTGTGGGCGCAGATCGGCCTCGTCCCCCAGCACCCCTTCCTCTTCGCCGGCACCGTCGCCTCGAACCTGCGCCTGGGCCGCGAGGACGCCACGGACGAGGAGCTGTGGGAGGCCCTCGGGGTCGCCCAGGCCGAGGACTTCGTGTCCGAGATGGACGGCGGCCTCGACGCGGCCATCGCCCAGGGCGGCACGAACGTCTCGGGCGGCCAGCGCCAGAGGCTCGCCATCGCCCGCGCCCTCGTGCGCAGGCCCCCTGTCCTCATCTTCGACGACTCCTTCTCCGCCCTCGACGTCGCCACCGACGCGCGCCTGCGCGCGGCCCTGGGGCCCGCCACCGCGGGGACCACGAAGATCGTCATCGCCTCCCGCGTGTCCACCATCGTCGACGCGGACCAGATCCTGGTCCTCGACGCCGGGCGCCTGGTCGCCAGCGGCACCCACGAGCAGCTGCTCGCGGCCTCGGAGGTCTACAAGGAAATCGTCACCTCCCAATTCGGAGCGGAGGCCCTCTCATGAGCACCCAGGACAAAACCCCCACGACCCAGACGAGCCCCGAGGAGGAGGAACTGGCCGCCGAGGCCCTCGCCTCGTCCGGCGGCTGGCACGACGGCCCGCCGCCCGGGAAGGCGAAGGCGTTCTGGCCCTCGTTCAAGCGCATGATCGGACTGCTGACCGCCCACCGCAACTGGATGGCGGCGATCCTGGTCGCCACGGCGGCCTCCGTCGCCCTCGCGGTCATCGCGCCGAAGGTGCTCGGGCGGGCGACGAACGTGGTCTTCGAGGGCGTCGTCTCGCAGGCCCTGCCGGCCGGGACCACGAAGGAGCAGGCCATCGAGGCCCTGCGCGCCCAGGGGATGGACGACTTCGCCACGATGCTCTCCGCCATGGACATCACCCCCGGCGCCGGGATCGACTTCCAGCGCTTGGGGGGGATCCTCCTCCTCGTCCTGGGCCTGTACGCGGGCTCCGCCTTCCTCAACTGGTTCCAGGGGTACATGCTCAACCGGATCACCGCCCGCGCGCTCTACCGCCTGCGGCGCCAGGTCGAGCAGAAGATCCACCGCCTGCCCCTGAGCCACTTCGACCGGATGCGCCGCGGGGACGTGCTCTCGCGCCTCACCAACGACGTGGACAACGTGAACAACACGCTCCAGCAGACCCTCTCCACCGCGCTGAGCTCCATCCTCACAGTGGTCGGGGTGCTCGCCATGATGTTCTCCATCTCGTGGAAGCTGGCGCTGGTCGCACTCATCACCGTGCCGCTGTCGGGCATCGTCTTCGGCTTCATCGGCCCCCGCTCGCAGAAGGCGTTCACCGCCCAGTGGGCGCGGACCGGCACCCTCAACACGCGCGTCGAGGAGTCCTTCTCCGGGCACGCCCTGGTGCGCGTCTACGGGCGCACCGACTCGGTGCGCAGGGCGTTCGCCGAAGAGAACGAGCAGCTCTACCGCACGGCGCTGCGCGCCCAGTTCCTCTCGGGGATCATGATGCCGATCATGCTGGTCATCGGGAACATCGTGTACGTCGCCATCGCCGTCGTCGGCGGCGCCATGGTGGCCTCGGGGGCGCTGCTGCTCGGCGACGTGCAGGCGTTCATCCAGTACTCGCAGCAGTTCTCGCAGCCGCTGGGCCAACTGGGCGCCATGGCCACCGCCGTCCAATCGGGCACCGCCAGCGCGGAGCGCATCTTCGAACTCCTGGACGCCGAGGAGGAGGGGGAGGACGCGCCCTCGGCCGCGGGGGCGGACGCCCCGGCCCGCGCCCCGTCGGACACGGACGGGCCCGGCGCGGCACAGGACTCCCCCGCCCCGTCGGACGGGGCGACCGCCCCGAAGGGCGCCGGCGCCATCGAGATGAGGCACGTGCGCTTCTCCTACTCGCCCGGCACCGAGCTGATCCGCGACCTCACGCTGCGCGTCGACCCCGGGAACACGGTGGCGGTCGTGGGGCCGACGGGCGCGGGCAAGACCACCCTGGTCAACCTGCTCATGCGCTTCTACGAGCTCGACTCCGGGCGGATCACCATCGACGGCCACGACATCGCCGCCATGACCCGCCACGAGGTCCGGCGCCGCACCGGCATGGTCCTGCAGGACCCGTGGCTCTTCGCGGGCACCGTGCGCGAGAACATCCGCTACGGCCGCCCCGGCGCCTCGGACGCCGAGGTGGAGGAGGCCGCCAGGGCGTGCTTCGTCGACCACATCATCCGTGCGCTCCCCCACGGCTACGACACGGTTCTGGAGGAGGACGCGGCGAACATCTCCGCGGGCGAGCGCCAGTTGCTCACCATCGCGCGGGCGTTCGTGGCGAACCCCTCGGTGCTGATCCTCGACGAGGCGACCAGCTCGGTGGACACACGCACGGAGCTGCTGGTCCAGCGCGCCATGAACGCGCTGCGCCAGGGGCGCACGAGCTTCATCATCGCCCACCGCCTGTCCACGATCCGCGACGCGGACACGATCCTGGTCATGGAGGACGGCGACATCGTGGAGCAGGGCGGCCACGCGGAGCTCCTCGCCAAGGGCGGGGCCTACGCGCGCCTGTACGCCGCCCAGTTCGCGAGCTCCTCCGACTGAGCCCGCCCGGCCCCGGGGTCCGTACCGCCTCCGGGCGGCCCCGGGGCCGGGCGCTGCGCCTGACGGCGCGTCCCTCACCGACGGGATGATCCACAAGTGGGCGCCCCGGAAGAACGCGGGTACGGTATCGGAGTACTGGGAAAGCGGGGAGGAGTGTATCCGCCATGAGCATCGCAACGCTTCTGGATGAGCACTCGATCGACCTGCCCAGTTACTCGGAGGTCTCGATCGAATCGGGCCGGGCCCCCATCACGCTGTCCGTCTGGGAGGCGGAGCGGGACACGTCGCCGACGGTCGTGTTCGTCCCGGGCACCATGACCCACCCCCTGTTCTACAGCCCCTTCCTGGACGCTCTCAGCCGGCACGGCTACCACGTGATCGGCGTCCACCCGCTGTCCCACGGGCGCAGTCCCCGCCTCGTCCGCCGGTTCACCCTTGACGACATGATCGGGAACGTCCGGGACGCGGTGGGCTACGCCTGCGCCCGTTCCCCCGGCGCCGTCGGGCTGATGGGGTCGAGCCAGGGCGGCGTCCTCACCCTGCTGACCGCCGGCGCCGAGCACCGCATCCGCGCCGCCTTCCCGCACAACGTCCTTTTCACGCCCCTGCGTGAATCCCTGTCGGTCACCCGCTTCCCCAACGCGCTCGGCCTGGTGTACCCGGCGATCCGCCGTATCATCGCCGCGATCGGCCGGGGGCTTCCCGCGCTGCAGGTGCCACCGGGCTTCTACCTCGACATCGACAAAGTCTTCTCAGAGCGGCAGTGGGGCGACGCGTTCTTCCAGGATCCCATGCGCCTCAAGTCCTACCCGATGAGTTTTCTGTCCAGCCTGTTCACGACTGACATGTCGGCCCTCGTCGATGGCAGTATCACCTGTCCGGTAGTGGCGTTCGTGTCGACGGGCGATCCCCTGTTCACCCTCGAGTACAGCCGCTTGGTTTACGAGCGGCTGGCGGCGCCCGAGAAGCGGTTGGTCGAGTTGCCCGCCGACCACCACCTGGTCCTCAACGAGAAAGCCGAGCGCGTTATCCCGACGGTACTGGCCGCACTGGACGACTACCTCAAGTAGCCCGCGCTGCCCTGTGGATAGTCCCGGGGCCGGCACCGATCCCCGCATTGGGCCCGGCAGAGCCACCCAGCAGTGCGACGGAGTCCGATTCCGCGGTGGCGCCCCCCAGTTTCAGCGGCTATTGCGACGATGGCGCACCCGCCCTCACTGCCGTTCGGACAGCGCCAGGTTGGCGCGCACGGCCGCGCCGATGCGGTCCAGCGCCCCGGCGGTCGCCCAGCTGCCGTCGAGCCCGGCCAGGCGGGGGACGGGGACGGACTCGCCCTCCTCCAAGTCGAAGCCCAGCAGGGCGCGCCACAGGGGCACCAGTTCCTCGTTGTAGGTGTGCCCGTGGCCGGCGGGGGCGGTGCCGGCGACGGGCAGATCCGCCATGATCTGCAGGTAGGTCACTCCCCGCGTGAACTCGACGTTCTTGGACACGTCCCGCCCGGCGCGCTCGCGCAGCCAGTCGGGCTGGCGCCACAGCAGCCGGGGGTTCCACCACACGACGGGGTCCGAGGCGTGCTGGGCGTAGACGATCCGCGGGAAGGACCAGCGGCCCAGCTCCCGCCCGTACAGGTCCTGGCGCAGGTCCTCGGGGGCGTTGACGAAGCGCACGTTGCGGCCGTTATCGACGACGGGGGCCACCTCGGGGCTCCCCCGGTGGCGAGAGGCCGTGAGCACCCGGTGCATCGGGGTGAAGGCGGGCGTGCCCACCCACAGCGCCCCATCGACGCGGGCCAGGGCATCGGCGGGGGAGTCGAACACGGACTGCGAGGCGAAGGCGCCCAGGGACTCCCCGCACACGAAGAGGGCGGGGCGCTCGGCCCCGTCGATGGCGTCGATCGCCTCGCGAACGGCGCGGAAAAGGGCGCGGGACGCCTCCTGGGCGGGCTCCAGCCCCGTCAGCCAGTTGAGGGCGGAGGGCACGTAGGAGTATTGCAGGGACGCGGTCGCGCAATCGCCGCCGGTCAGGTACTCGAAGGGTTGGACCTGCCACTCGTCCACCCATCCCGAGCCCGTGGACGCGGCCACCAGGACCGCTGCCCGCCGGAAGGCGCCGGTGCGCTCCAGTTCGGCCACGACCAGTGCGGCCGCCTCGTCGATGCCCGCCCCTGCGGAGGGCATTCCCGCGTACACGCGGATCGGCTCCTTCGCCGCGCGCCCGGTGACCGCTTCGACGTCGGCGCGGCTGGGGCCCCGTCCGAGGAAGACCCTCCCCTGGCCGCCCACCGATTCCCACGTGGAGGGCGAAGCGGGCGAGGCGGAGCGCTCGGGGACGCTCGGCTGGAAAATGCCCTTCGCGGTGCGCGTGTTCATCCGCTCGGCGTGCCGCCGGAAGAACCCGATGCCGCCGCGCAGGATCACGTTGGAGGTGAGGAAGTAGATGATCGCGCCCAGGATGGCGACGCCGGCCAGTGCCGCCGCCCAGCGCGGCATGTGGTCGGCCAGCGCGTTGATGAGCGCCCGCCCGACCAGGTTGACGCCCGTGATCAATCCGACGAAGAGGTGGGCGATGATGACGGCGCCGACGGCCCCCAGCAGGTAGCCCCACGGCGTTTCGGCGCGCATCCCCACCAGCGCGGCGGCGCGGCGGGCGCGGCGGTACGACTGGACGACGGCGTACAACCACCAGGCGAGGAACAGCACCGCGACGCCCGCCCGCGACGCCCACTCGACGGATTCGTCGGCGCTGATCCTCAGGTCCGCCGCCTTGATGAGGCGGGCGCCCGCGCTCTGCACGATGAGCCCCAGGATGTAGCCGATGGAGACCAGGACGCCCGAGGCCACGGCGTGCCACCACCAGGACCTGGCCATGAGGGAGGGGGAGACCGACACCGCGTACATGGCGAGCGCGCCGATCAGCCCCAGAAACGACAATCCCATAGTGGTCGATTCTGCCAGTCGTGCGGCCGGAAAGGCAGATCGCGTGACTGTGCTCACTCCTGGGCGGGCGCTGACAGGCGCCTGGACCCGGGGCCGCTTCCGCTGCCGTTGCCGTTGCCGCTACGGAACCTCGGGGGCGGGGGTGCTTCCGCTATGGACCCGGGCAGCGGGGGCGCGGGTGGTCCACACCAGTGTCGAGTAGGGGATCGTGATCTCCTGGTCCGCCCTGTGCCCCAGGTGCTCGTACAGGTACCAGCGCAGGTTGTCCTGCATCGCGCGCCTGCGGGCCGCGTCCGCGCGCAGGTAGGACGAGCGGGTGGTCCCCAGTTCGAGGATCTGCTCGGGCGCCATCCGGTCCTCCCACCAGAACCGCTCGAGGACGGGCGGGGCGAAACCCGCCGGACGGGGAGGGCGGTCGGCGCGGTGGACGTCCCCGGAGCGCATGATGCGGGAAAGGCGGTGGACCCACTTGACGGTGACGTCCATCTGGTTGAAGACGATGACCAGGGGCGCCCCCGGCTTCAGGATGCGCACCGCCTCGGCCCCCGCCGCCACGGGATCCACCCAGTGCCACGACTGGGCGTAGACGACCAGGTCGCAGCTGGCGGCCCCCAGGCCCGTGTCCTCGGCGGTGGCGGCGACCTGCGCGATGAGCGGGTGGGGGCGCACCTGGGCGCGCATCGCGGCGGAGGGCTCCACGGCCCGCACCTCCAGGCCCTCCTCGGCCAGCAGGGCGCTCATCTTGCCCGTGCCCGCCCCTATGTCGGCGGCGAGGCCGCGGGCGGGGCGGTCAGCGGGCGCGGTGGGCGCGGGTGCTGCGGCGGGCGCGGGCGCCCCCGCGTTCCCCCGGGCAGCGGGGCCCGCACCCCCTCCCCGGCTCCCCCGCACGTCCAGGCCGGCCGCCCGCACGATGGCGGCGACGGCGGCGGCCGGGTAGGCGGGCCGCACGCGCGCGTAGCTGGGGCGCGCCGCCTCGAAGGGGTTCCCGCCCGCGCCGCCCCTGTTCTCCGGGGCGCTCACAGCAGCGCCGACCCGAGGCGGCACACGTTGTCCACGTAGTGCGCGTACCACGGCTTCCCGATCCACTCGGCCAGGGTGAGCTCCCGGGACCGCTCGCGGTAGCGCTGGTCGTTGGCGGCGATCATCTCCGCCAGCCCGGGGTCCTCGGCCAGCAGCATCACCTCGTAGTTGAGGCCGAAGGACCGGAAGTCCATGTTCGACGACCCGATGGTGACGGTCCGGCGGTCGATCATGACGTACTTGGAGTGCAGGACGGTGGGCGCCTGGTACAGGTGGATGCGCACGCCGGATTTGAGCAGGGGCTCGTAGTAGGAGCGCTGGGCGTGGCCGACCAGGAACTGGTCGGACTCCTCGGACACGAACAACTCGACGTCGACGCCCTTGAGGGCGGCGTTCGTCAGCGCCGACAGGAGGGCCTCGTCGGGGATGAAGTAGGGGCTGACGACCGACACGGAGCGGGTCGCGCAGTGTATGAGGTCGACGAACATCCGCAGGCCGGGCTCGGAGCGGTACGCGGGCCCCGAGGGGACGATCTGCATCGGCGAGGCGTGGGCCCCGCCCGTGTGCTCGGCGTCCTCGCCGCCGCCCAGGTCGTCGCCGCCCGGATCTTCGGGGTCCAGGTCGGCGGGGCCCAGAACCTCGCCGCACGCGTAGAACCAGTCGGTGGCGAAGACCGTCTCCACCTGGCGGGCGATACTGCCGTGGACGCTGACGGTCGTGTCGTGGAACTCGATGCCGGCCTCGGCGTAGGCGGGGGTGTCGTAGTCGGCGGCGACCAGGTTGTGCGAGCCGACGAAGGCGGTGCGGGAGTCGACGACCAGCAGTTTGCGGTGGTTGCGCAGGTCGGGCCGCCGCACGGGGCCCTTGAAGGGGTTGAAGGGCAGCATGACGTGCCATTGGAGGCCGGATCCGTCCAGGCGGTCGCGGAACTCCCGCCACCCGGGGATGGAGCGCAGTCCGTGGTGGTCCACCAGCAGGCGCACGACGACGCCCCGGGCCGCGGCGCGCTGGAGGGCCTCGTAGAGGACCGCGGTGTCGTCGTCCCAGCTGGTCTGGTAGTACAGGACGTGGACGTGGTGGGCGGCGCGGTCCACGGCGTCGGCCATGGCGGCGAAGGCCTCGGCGGGCGCGTTGTAGAGCCCGCCCACGCTCCCAGTGGTCTCGCCGAACCGCGTGGTCTCGCGGTTCATCCGCATGATGGCGGCGGTCGCCTCGTGGGCGTGCGGCGTCCAACCGGGCGCGGCGGCCAGTAGCTCCTTGACGATTCCGGACGCCTTGGGGTCGTCGTCGAGGGCCCTGCCCATTGCCCACCAGGACCCGAAGACGAGGTAGAGGGGGACGCCCAGGAAGGGCACCGGGAAGATGATCAGCAGCCAGGCGGTCGAAGTGGAGGCGCGCCTGTGCCTGGGGACCACGCCGAGGGCGACCAGGCGGATGACGGTATCGACTCCGACGATCGTGGCGATCAGCCACGTCGGCAGCTCGGGCGGCGGCAACGGGACCATGCGCCCAGACTACCGGCGGCCCCCTCAAGTTCGTACGACCAGGTCGGCGAGGCGCGCCCCGTCCCGCGCCCCGTCCTGCGCCGCCCACCTGTGCCAGTGGGGCGTGTACACGTCGCCGTCGCGTGCGAGCGCCCTGGCCCGGCGCTGGCCGGCGCCCCCGCCCGCTTCCACCCACACCGCCAGGTCGGCGCTGGCGCGCGAGGCGGGCGTCAGCGCGCCGCAGCCCTCGATGACGGTGGGGATCCCCGCGGGCAGGGGCACCGGGGCGAGGGGGCGCCCCGCTTCCCAGTCCCACGGCGTGTAGTGGGTGTCCCGTCCGGCGGCGAGGTCGCGGGCGATGCGGGCGGTTTCGCGGGAGCCCTCCTCGAGGCCGTCCCACCCGGGGTAGTAGGAGTCGAGGCCGAGGACCCTCCACGGGCCGCCCGGTGGCGCCAGGGCGGCGGCGAGCGTGCTCTTGCCGGCGCCGGAGAGTCCGTCGATCAGCACGAGGGGGGCGCCGGGGCGCCGCGCGTGGCGGGTGCGCGCCAGGGCGTCGAGCGCCCTGGCGACGGCGGGGACGGTGGCCCGGGGCGCCGTCACCGGCCCACCAGCGACAGGTTGGAGGTGAGGACCGCGACGGCGATGGCGGCGGCGGGGATCAGGACGGCGACCGCCATGAGGGCGGCGTCCGCGGCGCCCATCCGGGACGGGCGCGCCCACGTGCGCGGGCCAGGGGCGCCGAATCCGCGGGCCTCCATGGTGAGGGAGAGTTTCGCGCTGCGCCGCAGGGCGAAGACCAGCAGGGAGAAACTCCCCCTGAGGAAGGAGCGGACGCGGGAGCCGTCGCCGATGCCCCGTATGCGCCTGGCCCGTTCGAGCGCTTTCCAGTCGGCCGCCATGAGGCCGGTCATGCGGGCGCCCGCCAGCGCGGCCAGGATGGGCCGGGCGGGCAGGTGGAGGATCTGCGCAAGCCCGTCGCCCATGTCCGTGGGGTCGATGTTCGACAGCAGCACGATGGCGGGCAGGGCGACCGCGCACACGCGCAGCGCGATGCCGATGGCCAGCCAGATGGACCTGTCGGTGATGGCCGCGGGCCCCATGCTCCAGTAGGTGGCGCCCCCGGGGGAGGCGTAGAGCAGCATCGACAGGGCCGACAGGGGCGCGGCGACCGCCAGTGGCGAGCAGCGCAGCGCGAGGCTGCGCGCCCTCATCCGCGCGGCGGGCAGGACGAGCAGTTCGAGGCCGAGCGCCACCGAGGCGCTGACGGGGTCGACGCTGATGAGCAGGGGCGTCGTCATGACGATGAGCGCGAGGATCCGGGTGACGGGGTTGAAGCGGTCGAGTCCGCGGCGCCGCCTCCCGTTCTCCCGGCCCGGGGTCCTGGGCGCCTGCGCCCGGGGGTGGTCGGCGCGGACCGCGCCCTCCGCTGCGGTGGCGACCGCCTGGGCGCCGCTGCTGGCGGCTCCCCCGGCGCCGTCCGCGTGCCCGGCTTCGTCGGCGTCCTCGGCTCCGTCCGCTCCCCCAGCGCCGCCCGCGCCTGCGCCCGCAGGACCGCGCTCCCCCTCGTCGGCGCCGCCGCCCCTGACGGGGCCCGCCTCCTGGGCGCTGCCCTCCGGGTTCTGGGCGGGCGGGCGGCCGAGGTCGGACAGGTCGATGACCGCGTCGCCCATGGCCGCGACGAAGGCCGGATCGTGGGTGATGGACACCAGGGTCGTCCCCCGCTCGCGCGCCCCGCGCAGTAGGCGCACGAGGCCCAGCCACGTCCCGCGGTCCTGCCCGAACGTGGGCTCGTCCAGGATCAGCAGGTCCGGGGCGCTGATGAGCGCGGTGGCCACTGAGAGGCGGCGCTTCTCGCCACCGGACAGGGTCATGGGGTTCGCCCCGGCCAGGGACGACAGGCCGAGGGCGTCGAGGTGCTCGTCCACCAGGGCGTCCAGTCCGGGGCCCGAGGCGCCGGCGGCCCGTGGCCCCACCTCCAGTTCCCCGCGCACGGTCCGGGCGACGAACTGGTACTCGGGCTCTTGGAAGACCATGGAGATGCGGCCCAGCATGTCGCGGCTCGACCACTTGTGCGGGTCGTCGCCCTTGCGGTCCGGCGCCCCGTGGGACGGGCTGACACCGATGGTCCCGCCCAGGGCGGGCAGCAGCCCCGCCAGGGTGAGGGCGAGGGTCGACTTGCCGACGCCGTTGGGGCCGACGACGCATGTGGAGGCGCCGCGCGCGATGTCCAGGTCGATGCCCTCGCGGACCGGCGCTCCCGCCTCGTAACCGATGGCGAGGCCGCGGGCGCTGAGGACGGGGGCGGCGGGCCCGCGGTCCGAGGCGGGAAGGACGGGCGCGGCGGATCCGCCGTCCGCGGCGGGCAGCGGGGGCAGCGCGCCCGCCTCGGCGGCCACGTCGTCGCCGGGCAGCCAGATCCCCCTTTCCCGCAGAGTACGGGCCTGGGAGGCCAGCACCTCGTCGATGGGGCCGTCGGCGGCGATCGCGCCGTCCAGGACCACGACGACGCGGTCGACCAGGTCCGCCCAGATGTCGACGCGGTGCTCGATGACCACCAGGGTGGCCCCCGACTCGTCGAGGACCCTCTCGACCGCACCGCGCACTCCGGCGACGCCCACCGGGTCCAGGTTGGCGGTGGGCTCGTCGAGCAGCAGGAGGCGGGGTCCCATGGCAAGGACCGAGGCGAGGGCGAGCCGCTGCTTCTGGCCGCCCGACAGGGCGGTGGTGGGGTGGTCGGGGGCGGCGTCGAGGCCGACCGCGCCGGTGGCGGCGCTGACGCGCGGCCATATCTCCTCGCGGGGGACGCCCAGGTTCTCCATGCCGAAGGCCACGTCGTCGCCGACGCGGGCCAGGACCACCTGGGCCTCGGGGTCCTGCATCACGAGCCCGATGCGGCCCCGCAGGTCCGCGGGGGCGGCCCCGTCGACGGCGAGGCCCCCCTTCGCCTCGCCCTCGTCCTCGCCGCCCAGGAGCCCGGCCAGCCCGGCCATGAGGGTGGACTTGCCGGACCCGGACGGCCCGAGGACGAGGACGCGCTCGCCGGGCTCGATCCGCAGATCGACGCCGTCGAGGGCCCAGGCGAGGCGGCCGGCGTGGCGCCAGCCCCAACCGCGCGCCTCGACGGCGGCCCCGCCCCCGGCCCGGGGGGCGCGGACGGGCGCGTCGCCGTTCGCGCGGGTGTCAGACACGCTGGCGGGCCTGCCTGCCGGCGGCGAAGCGGTCGAGGGCGCCGGTGGCGGCCAGTGCCCGGGTGAGCGCCCACGCGAGGACGCCTCCCAGAAGGGCCCCGGAGACGACGCCCGTGCCCAGGTAGACCAGGTTGACGGAGAGGGCCTTCTCGTAGTTGCCCGTCACGAACTCGTAGGCCCAGGCGCCGCAGAAGGCGCCGGCCCCCGCCAGGGCGGCGGTGGCGATGGTGTAGCGCCGGTAGACGAAGAGCAGGAAGAAGAGCTCCGCGCCCAAGCCCTGGACGAGGCCGGAGTACAGGGTGGTGATGCCCCACTGGGATCCGAGGGCGGCGGACACCGAGGCGGCGAGGAGCTCGACGAAGAGGGCGGCGCCGGGCTTGCGGATGATGAAGCCGCCCAGGGGCCCGCCCAGCATCCAGATGCCGGTGGCCAGGCCGCCGAGGCCGGGGGCCAGGTTCCCGAAGAGCTCGTATCCGGCGCCGCCGACCTGGTTCCACACCAGGAAGATGAGGCCGCACGCGACGGCGAGTACGGCGGCGGTGACGAAATCGATGACCCGCCATCCCAGTTTCGGGGCGGCGGGGGTGTGTGGTGCGGCCATGCTCAGGTGTCTCCTCTCGTCAAGCACAGCGGCCACGAGGGAAGAAGCCTTCCTACGCCGGTATGGTCCGGTTCAGGTTCAACGGTCGGGGTCCATCCCCTTCTCAGCTCGTCGTGAGCTCCCGTGGCACAATGGCGAGCATAGTGGCTAACCATCGTCCCCGCGAGTGCGGGCGCGGGGACGGGCCCCGACCTGCGCCGACGCGGTCCCCGGGCGCCCCGGTCGGCGGACGCTGCTCGGTCAGCTGACGCGGCCCGCTCGCTGAGGACCTCGGCCGGCGGAGGCAGTCCGCTCGTCGAGTGCCTTGGCCCACGAAACGGGTGGTCGCACGGCGGCTGGCGGCCCGCTCCGGAACAGGTCGAGGAGCGCGACTGTTTGAAAGAGGCCGGGCGCGGGCCGGGACGCCCGTCAGCGATCACAGAGGACCCTGGCGGCCCTCCGGGCGAACTCCTGCATCGCGGCGCTCTTCTCCGCGCTCCGCAGGCGCTCCGCAATTGAGTACGGGTGCCCTTTCCGACTCCAGTAGCGGTCCATTTCCCGACAGACGCGTTCGACAAGTCCAGGGGCGGAGTCCCAGACCAGCGTGAAGAACTCCCCCGGGGTGTAGACCTCGTACGGGCACTCATCCCCTCCGGGGAAGTCCTCCACGTTCATCGTCAGGATCAAGTCGGCGCCCCCGGCGACGGCGGCTGCGTGAACATGCTGGTCCCCTTCATCAAGGGCACCGCCCTCCACGACGAAGTCACGCACCCGCCCATCGGGAAAGACCTCCTCTATCGATTCGCGAATACGACTGATCTGCCCGCCTTCCCACCGCGGGTTGGCTTTGCGCAGGTGGTAGGTGCACTCGGCGAGGATGTCGTCGGTCCACAAGACGGTGTACAGATCGCCGTCCGCCTCGGTGGCGAGCATGCACACCCAGTCCCTCAAGGTCCGTGAGTACCACACATTCGCATCGACCAGAACCGTGTGATAAGGATGGTCGGACATGGGACAAGACTAGCTGAAGTCCTCCATCTCGTCCTCCAGTTCCATCATCCTTCTCACGGAGTCGATCTGGGCGCGCCTGCGCTGCTTCTTGAGCCGCAGCACGTCCTCGGACTTAAACCTTGTGTGCCTGCCGACCTTGTGGGACGCGAGCCGTCCTTCGCCGACCCATTTCATCAGCGTGGGGCGCGACACTCCTAGGAGTTTCGCCGCTGCGGTCGTGGTGAGCTCCTTCGGCATGGAGCCCAGCGTCAAGGTCCTCCCATTGCCCGCGCAGCGCAGAGCCTCAAGGACGAGCCGCGTCAGCTCGTCGGAAAGATCGGTCTCCCTGTCGCCGACGACCACTTTCAGGCGGACACGGGCGGCGCCCCGCCCGCCATCAACCTCACTGACGACTTTCTCAGCAGCGGCCTGCTCCTTCTGGGAGACGATGAGCGTCTCGGTCCCCCTGGCCATCACTGCGGCAGCCATGGTGCACTCCTCAAATACAATCGCCGGTCCCCCGGTCGACCACCCGCCCCACTGGGCTTACACGCACAAATGTAGACAGTTGCAGTTGTAACTGCAATCAAAACGGTCTACGTGTGTTTCATGTCACAAAATACTCAGGACTCCAAGTACTCCTTGGCGGCGGTGAGGACCTGGTCCCACATGCCGACCTCGTCCTCCCACGCCTGGCGGACCACGTCCTCGTCGTCGCTGACCGACGACAGACCGGACTCCTCGACGTGGATGGCGACGCCGCCGCGCTCCTCGGACAACGAGATCTCGACGCGCGTCGTGCGGTCTTCGGGCAGTTCGTCGTCGGCCAGGGGGTACCAGCGGTAGGCGACGACGTCCATCGGGTCCTCGTCGGCCTTCTCGATCAGCCACTGCCCCGCCTCGGGGTCGTTGACGCGGTAGACGCCGTCATCGCCCCGGGTGACGTCGTGGTCGCCGAGGGGGCCGTCGTTGACCCACCACCCGGGTTCGGACACGAGCGCCCAGGCCCTCTCGACCGTCGCGTCCACCACGACGTCGGTCTCGACCCGGTCGAAGTCGTTCTCACCCTCAACGGGCTCATCAACGAAGATGCTCATGTGACAACGGTAGTGCCCCGGACCGCCCCGCGCGCCGCGGCGCGTCCGCCGGGCGCCGATCAGGCCAGGCGGGTGACGCGGTAGCGCCAGCTGGGGCCGGCCTCGAGCGTCTCCACGCGGTAGTGGGACGAGGAGTCCCGCAGGTGGGCGAAGAGCGGCTCGGGCTGGTGGGGCGCGCGGATCCGGATGTTCTCGCCGACGGGCAGGCTGTCCACCGCCGCGAAGAGCACGGCGTGCCGCACCACGCGGGGGATGGAGTGGATGACCAGTTCATCGTCGCTGCTCTGGTGGACCACTCCCGCGCCCCCGCGGTGCTCGTGCCCATGGCGGTGACCGCCGCCGTGCCCGCCGCACCCGCAACCCGACGGGGCCGGAACCGCCTCGGGGGCCTCGTGCCCGCCACAGCCGCAGCTCGACGAGGCCGCCTCGGGGGCCTCGTGCCCGCCGCACCCGCAACTCGACGAGGCCGGGGCCGCCTCGGGGGCCTCGTGCCCGCCGCACCCGCAGTCGGCGGCGGGCTGCGTGTTGGCATCGACCAGTTTGAAGGTCTGGGCGCCCGCGGGGGCCGCCTCGGGATTGGTTGCCACGGTGTCTCCTCTTGTCAGGCGATCATGGGCCCGGTGCCCACGGGCGACCAGTGTAGGGTCCCCCAACCAGGCCGTCGCGGGGAACAGCAGGGGACCTTCTGATCGGCGGGCGCACGCGCTCCCCGGACGCGAGTGCGGGCGCGGGTCCGCCGTTCCGGCTCACCGGTTCCCCCCTCGGGCCCACTCCTCGTCCCTTCTTGGTGCCGCACACAAGGGCGGGGATTAGACAACACCGCACCGCACACAAGGGCGGAATCAAGCCCTTGTGTGCGGTGCGTGTTTCGTAAATCAGCCCCCTTGTGTGCGCACCCCGGGGAAGCCGGTCCGGGACCCGGCCCTTGCGGGGGCGCAGCGCTCCCCGGACGCGAGCATGGGCACCCGTTGTCGGCACGGACGCGTCTTGTCGGCTCCGCGAGGGGCTATCTCATCGCGAGGGGGGCGTCGGCACGGACGCGCATTGTTGGCAACGTGAGGGGGTTGTTGACATCGTGAGGGGGTCGTCGACACCGCGAGGGGGATATAACGCGCGCTCATGTCAACAACGCGCGTCGGTGCCGATATCCCATGCAGATCGTCGACAACGCGCGTCGGCGTCAGCCGGTGCCAGCACCACGCCGGTGGCCTTCGTCGGCACCAAGGGCGAGGGCCGCCCCGACCGGCGGCCACGACGCCTGCGGGTGCGCCCAACGGGCGTCCCGCGACCACTGGTTGCCCTCAGTCCTGGCGCAGTGCGAACTCCGCCTCGACCTCCACAGACACGCCCAGGGGAAGGGCCGCGACGCCGACTGCGCTGCGCGCGTGGGCGGAGCCGAAGACGTCGCCGAACAGCTCGGAAGCGCCGTTGACGACCCCGGCCTGCCCGTAGAAGTCAGGGCGCGAGGACACGAAGCCCACCACTTTCACGACGCCCGCCAGCCTGTCCACTCCCCCGGCGGCGGCAGCGGCGGCGGCGAGCGCGTTGAGGGCGCACACGCGCGCCGCCTCCTTGGCGTCCTCGGGGTCGACCCCGCCCTCGCCCACTGCGCCGACGCACACCGGTTCCCCTCCGACGACGGGGATCTGCCCGGATGTCCGCACGACGCCGCGGTCGATGACGGCGGGCGTGTACGCGGCGACGGGGGTGGCGACGGGCGGCAGTTCGATGCCCAGTTCGGCCAGCTTCGCTGAGGGTTTCGTCATGGTTGCTCCTTTCGCGGCGGCGCCTGCGCGGGTGCGGCGGGCTGGCGCCGCGTTCAGGGTAGCGCGGGGCCGTGGGCGCCGCACCCGCCCGCAGCTCCCCTCGGGCACAATAGTGTGGCGGAAGGGAGTCCTATGGACATCGTCATTCAAATCGGACTGATCTGCGCGCTGCTGTACGTGCTCGGAGTGCTCCTGCACGGCAGGCGCTCGCGTCGGCGCCTCGTGTTCCTGCGGACTCTGGCCTTCCTGACCTTGACGGCCCTGGGCAACGCGCTGCTGCTGGTGCTCCTGGCCGTCGGCGGGGGCGCGCTGTTGAGCGCGGTGGCGCTCATCAAGGATCCGAACGCGTTCGACAGCGCCAGGAACGCCGCCGGGATCCTCCAGTCGCGCTTCGGGGATTTCCGCAGCGTGTGGCTGCTGCTGACGCTGTTGGTCCTCGTGCTGCTGACGGCCGTCGTCCAGTTGGCGGTGAGGCGCGCGCTCACCCTGCGCTTCCACTTGGCCGCCGACGAGGAGGTCTACGAGATCGCCGAGTACTTCATCCAGTGGTTCACGATCTTCCTGGTGGTGTACCAGTTGTACTTCGCCGAGATCAAGGAGGTGTTCGAAGCGTACCTGAGCAGGTCCTTGACGAACATGGCCTTCGATATCGCGTTGACGCCGGAGAACCTCAATATCGTCATGCAGCCCATCGCCTTCTCGACGTGGGTCGTCATCGCCGTCGAGCACATGCGCAAGCACGCTGCGCACTCCGCGCCCCCTGACGCGCCCCCGGATCCGGAGTCCGGGGTGGGCGGCGGCTAGTCACTACGAGGCGAGGGCCGCCGCGCCCAGCGCCGTCCTGGGCCCCGCCCGCTTGGTGTCATCCTGCGCCCCCCAGCGCCGCCACCCGTTCGGCGCCCTCCCGGGCCCAGCGGTCCGAGCCCAGCGGTCGGAACCAGCGGTCCGGGCCCAACGATCCGAGCCCAGCGGTCCCATTGGGGTAGGAAACCACGCATTGGGGCAGGCAATTTGCCTACCCCAATGACCCGTTGCCTACCCCAATGCGCCACAGCCGACCCCGGCGCGCCCGTCCGCGGCACCGTCCCCGCTCGGCCCTCCGCCGCCCCCGCCGTTCCCCGCTCAGTCCGCATCCGTTGAGGCGCCCAGCGTGACCGGGCCACCGCCCCATTCCCCACTCCCCTCTTCCGCTCCGCCCTGCGGGCGGTCCGACGGCCCCGGGGCAGGAGGGCCGTCCGAGCGCCCCGCACTGCCGTCGAGGCGCTGGACGTGGAGCGTGAGGCGCGCGACCGCGCGGCGCAACTGGGCGACCTCCCTGGCGAGGGCGGCGGTGTCCGGCCCAACGCCATCCCCCATGACGCCCGCTCCCCCATCCGCACTGGCAGCACCCGGCCCCGCGGCCCCTCCCCCTTCGGTCGCGGCGCCCTCATCGCCCGGACTGCCCGCTCCGTCGTCCGGACTGACCAGGCTGTCCCCGCTGTCCCCGGTGCCGCAAAACACGGGAGTGCCCATACCGCCGCCGTCCACCCCATCCGCACCGGCCTGCGCCCTGCCCTCGGCCCCGCGGCCCCACGACGCTCCGCCCGCACCGGCCTGCGCGCCCCCGAGGACTCCCCCGGGCGCGCGCCCCGGCCCGCGCGCCGCCTGTTCCGCGTCGTCGCGGACCCGCTCGACGATCCACGAGGAGAAGAGGCCCGTGACCACGCCGAGCAGCGCGATGCCGAAGAGCATGAAGCCTGTGGCGACGACCCTCCCAGTGGGGGTGACCGGGGAGATGTCCCCGTAGCCGACGGTGGTGACTGTGACCAGCGACCACCACAGGGCGCGGCCGACATCGGTGATGAGGGCGCCGGGCGCGTGGCGTTCCGCTTGGAGGACCGCGAGCGCCCCCATCCACACGAGCAGGACGGACAGCCCGCCCGTGTACAGGACGAGGCGCCCCCGGAAGGTGGTCTCCGCGCGGCGCTGGAAGACGCGGAACGCCGCGAGTATCCGCACGAGGCGCAGCGGCCGCAGCGCGGGCAGCACCACGGAGGCGAAGTCGAGCATGTTGTGGCGCAGCCAGTGCCATCTGCGGGGCGCGGTGGCCAGTCGGACGGCGAAGTCCACGGCGAAGAGCGCCCAGCAGCAGTCGAGGACCGCCTCGTGGCCGCCCTCCTCCCCGGAGTCGGTGAGGACCTCGGCGGAGTAGACGGCTAAGAAGACGACGGCGATCGCGATCATCGGCCATTCGGTGAGGCGCTTCCATCTCTTGTGGAGCCGCTCACGCGGATCAGGATCTTTCGTGGGGCGCGTCATTCACCTATTGTGCATCGCTTCACGATCAGATGGAATACCCGGAAAGTCCCAAAAGTCGCCCAGAAACAATCCAGGGATCTCCCAGACATGAATGGAGTAATTGATCGTAACCAAAACGTTACCTACGGAGGAGCACCAATGAGCACCTTGCAGATGATCGGCATCGACCTCGCGGCCATGCTCGTCCTCGTTCTCGGACTCTACTTCCCACGCCACCGTCGCTCCGACCTGGTGGCCGCCTTCCTCGGCGTGAACGTCGGCGTGCTCGCGGTGGCGACGGTCCTGGCCAATTCGACGGTGAGCGCGGGCCTGGGCCTAGGGCTCTTCGGCGTCCTGTCCATCATCCGCCTGCGCTCGGACCAGATCTCGCAAACGGAGATCGCCTACTACTTCGCCGCCCTGTCGATCGGACTGCTGTCGGGCATGTCGACCCAGGCCACGCCCCTGCTGATCGGACTCATCGCCCTCATACTGGGCGCCCTGGCACTGGGCGACTCGGCACTGGTCTTCGGCCGTTACACGACGCGAACCGTCCAACTGGACAGCGCGATCGCCGACCAGGACGCCCTCGCCGCCGCCCTCGAGGAGCGCCTGGGGGCCTCCGTGGTCGCCACCAGGGTCATCAAACTCGACCTCGTCAACGACCTCACCCTGGTCGATGTGCGCACGAAGCAGTCGCCCGGGAAGAGCACCACGGCGTCCCCCCGCCGCGGCGCCCGGCCCCACGCCGGCGCCGCCCCCCAATCCCCCGCCCACCCCGAGGCCGCATAGGCCGGCCGGCCCCGCGCGGAGGACCAGCCCCGCAAGAAGGAGGAGAAGCAATGCCCACCACCCGCACCCGCGTCGTGCCCCGCGCCCTCGCGCCCATCGGCCTCGGGGACCTCAATAGGCGCGCCGCCCTGCTCACCCGCGTCGACCGCAAGTACGTCCTGGGGCTCGAGGAGGCCCGCAGGGTCCTGGCCCTGGTGGACCCGGCCTCGCGCCTGCTGAGCATCGACGGGCTCGACGTGTCCGCCTACTCCACCACCTACTACGACACACCCGGGCTGGACGCGTTCTCCATGACCGCGCGCCCCCGCAGGCGCCGCTTCAAAGTGCGCACCCGCCTCTACCTGGACTCCGGCCAGGCGTTCCTCGAGGTCAAGACCCGCGGCCCGCGCGGCACCACCATCAAGGAACGGCAGCGGATCGCGCCCCACGAGGCGGGAGGGCCCCTGACCGACGCCCACCGGAGGTGGATGGCCGACCGCCTCGAGCGCGTGGGCCGCCCCGGGGCCGCCCGGGAGGTGGAGCCAGTGCTGCGGGGGTCCTACTCGCGGTCCACTCTGCTGCTCCCCGGGGGCCGGGCGCGGGCCACCATCGACTCCGACCTCGCGTGGGCGGCGCTCGATCCCCGGGGGCGCCCGGCGCGCACGCTGGCGCGCCCCGGCCTCGTCATCGTCGAGACGAAGGGGACCGCCACCCCCTCGTGCCTCGACCGCCTCCTGTGGTGCAATGGACACAGGCCCACCAGGATCTCGAAATATGCGACGGCCATGGCCGCGCTCCACGAGGAGCTGCCCACCAACCGGTGGAACCGCGTCCTCACCCGGCATTTCGGGCTCGCAGCCTGACTGAGAGGAAGACACGCCCATGAAAGCCTTGAAACCAGCATTCACCCCAGCCCGGACGCTCGGCGCCGTCGTCCTCGTCTCCGCACTGGCCCTCGGCGCCTGCTCGTCGGGTTCGAACGGTCAGGCGAGCGGCGCGGCCGCCACGACGGCCGCCCCGGCTTCCGCGACAGGCGCAGGCGACACGACCGCCCCGCCCACGGCCGCCGAGGCGCTGGCCGCGAACGCGAAGGCCTCCCACGTGGAGGACTCCGACTGGTCCGCCTCCGACGCGGTCGACGTGGCGCTCAGCGGCACCGGCGCGACCAGCTCCTCGGACGGAGTGTCCAGCGCCGACGGGACCGTCACCATTTCAAAGGCGGGGGTCTACCGCCTCACCGGATCCCTCAGCGGGAAGGTCGTCGTGGCCGCCGGGGACGGGGACCGCGTCGTGCTGATCCTCGACAACGCGACCATCGCCTCGCCCGCAGGAGCGGCGATCGAGGCGACCACCGGCGACGACCTGGTGCTCTCCCTGGTGGGGAGCTCGACCGTCACCGACGGCTCATACGCGGCGGACGCCGAGGCGAACGCCGCGGTCTACGCGGACATGGACCTCACGATCACGGGGTCGGGGTCCCTGTCCGTCACCTCCGGCGCCTCCGACGCGATCACCTCGAAGGACGACCTGTACGTCGCCTCAGGCACGATCACGGCCACCGCCTCGGACGACGGCCTGCGCGGCAAGGACTCCCTCACCATCGCGGGCGGCGAGGTGGCGGTGGCGTCGGGCGGGGACGCCCTCAAGTCGGACCAGGACTCCGACGAGACGAAGGGCTACGTCGCCATCACCGGCGGGTCGGTGAGGGCCGTCGCCGACGGGGACGGCATCGCGGCGGAAACTGACGCCATCATCACGGGCGGCTCCGTCGACATCACCACCGGCGGCGGGGCGGCGGCCGGCGAGCCCGCCTCCGGCTCCGCCAAGGGCATCAAGGCGGGGACCTACGTCCTCACGGGCGGCTCCCCCACCGTGACCGTGGACTCGGGGGACGACGCCATCCACTCCGACGGGGCGCTGCGCCTCAGCGGTGGCACGATCACCGCCTCGTCGGGCGACGACGGCGCGCACGCGGAGGTCGCGGCGGTCCTGGACGGCGCGGACCTCACGGTCCCGAGGTCCACCGAGGCCCTCGAGGGCGGCCTGATCACGGTGTCCGCCGGGAAGGTCGACCTCACCAGCACAGATGACGGCGTCAACGCCTCCGGTTCGACCACCGTCGAGGCGGGGCTGGCCGCGAAGGAGGAATCGGACTCGTCGACCGCGTCGCCGCAGCCGGCCTCTCCCGACGGCGCGGGCACCATGGAGGACACCGGCGAGCAGCTCACCATCACGGGCGGGGTCCTCACGGTGAACGCGGACGGCGACGGACTGGACTCGAACGGCTCGCTCACCATCAGCGGCGGCACGGTCACCGTCTACGGCCCGAGCTCCGGGGCGAACAGCGCTCTGGACTCCAACGGCGCGATGACCATCACGGGCGGCACCCTCATGGCGGTGTCCACGAACGAGATGGTGGAGACCCCGACCTCCACGGACGGCCAGGGCTGGGTGAGCGCCGAAGTCACCGGCGCCGCGGGGGACGCCGTGACGGTCGCGGACTCGTCGGGCACGGTACTTGGCTCGTTCACGCCGCCCAAAGCGTTCAGGAACGTCATATTCTCCGCGCCGGGCATGGCGAACGGCTCCACCTACACGGTGACCGCGGGCTCCAGCAGCGTCAAGGCGACGGCCGGCCAGGGCGGGGTCGGCCCAGTGCGGCCCGGTGGCCCAGGGGGCCCGGTGGACCCGGGCGGGCCCGGGGCACCGGGGGCGCCGAGCGGCGAGCCGCCCACTGAGAACCCGCTCGAGCCGCCCAGCGAGGGCGCTGTCCTGCCGACGCAGCCGCCGTCGCTCAGCTGACCGGCCCGGAGCGGCCGTCGGCCGGTCCGGTCACCCGGTCGGCACCCGGTTCCGCGCGACCGGCCGCCAATCGGCCTGGATGCACGTCCGGCGAACGCTCCGGATGCGGACCCGGCTCGCGCCCCCTCCCGGCCCCACCGCGGTGCCCGGGGAGCGGGGCTGGGCCGGGGCCGCCTCGCGCCCTGCGCAGGCCGACGGCCATGGGGCTGGGCGGACCCGCATCAGCTCCGCACCCAGCCCCCAGGCGCGCGGAACGCCCCTGTTCCCCGCGTAGTCCTCCGCAGAGGACGACCCTCTATGACATAGCAGCCCCCTCCTATGAGATAGAAACCGCCATCTATGAGATAGAGGCGTGTCATAGCGGATAGAATGCCCCTATGATCCAGACCCTCGAAGATCTCCAACTGGCGCTGGCACAGATGGAGCTCCACAGGGGAGACACCCTGTCCCTGGAGGCGAAGACGTTCTCCGAGTACTCGGCCAACGCCCTCGGCCCCACGCTCAGCGCCTTCGCGAACCTGCCCGGCGGAGGATCGATCCTCCTGGGGGTCTCGGAGAGCGACGGCGTTTGCGTCGTGGGCGTCGACGACGCGCACGCCCTCATCCAGAGCGCCGTCTCCCAGGCGCGCAACGGGTTCTCCACGGAGATCCGGGTCGAGGGCGGCGCGTTCACCATCGACGGCAGAACGGTCGCGGTCCTCAACGTCAGCGAGGCCCCGGTCAACGAGAAGCCCTGCCGTTGGAACAAGCGCAAGAAGTCCTACATCCGCCAGTACGACGGGGACTACGCGATGTCCCCCCAGGAGGAGCAGCAGCTCCTCCTGCGCCACGGCCGCCCCAGGGAGGACTCCAAACCGGTCGACGGCTCCAGCAGGGCGGACCTCAACGCCGACCTGGTCGCCGCCTTCACGTCCTCAGTCCGCCGCTCCACGTCCCGGATGGCCGATGTGGACGACGACATGATCCTCTACCGCATGAACATCGTGACGGGCGACGGGAGGCTCACGACCGCCGGCCTGTACGCGCTGGGCGAGTACCCCCAGCGCCTGCTCCCGCATTTGACGCTGACCGCGGCCATCGAGGGGAGCGGCGGAGCGCGGGCGGTCAACCGCCGGAACTTCGTCGGCCCGATCCCCGAGATCCTCGACGACGCCCTCGACTGGGTCATGCGGAACGTCGACTCGGCGCAGGTGGTGACCTCCGACGGCGTCGGAACCACGAACCCCTCCATGCCGGAGCTGGCCGTCCGCGAGGTCGTGACGAACGCGCTGGTCCACCGCGACCTCTCCGAGCCCGCCTCGGGCAAAGGGATCGACTTGCGCCTGGGGGACCGCGAGCTCCGGCTCACCAATCCGGGCGGCCTGTGGGGAGTCACCGTCGACCAGTTGGGCACGCAGAACAGCAAGTCCGCGGTCAACGAGTTCCTGTACACGATCTGCCAGAACGTGGAGTCCCGGCACGGCCGCGTCATCGAGGCCCTGGGCTCGGGCATCGCGGCCGCCCGCGACGCCCTGCGCGAAGCGGGCCTTCCCGAGCCCCGCTTCTTCGACAACGGCGTGTCCTTCACCGTCCTGTTCCCGTCGTCGTCGCTGCTGCCCGAATCGGATCTGGCGTGGCTGGGCTCCCTGGGCGCCACCGGGTTGTCCCACCGCCAGTCGCGCGCGCTGGTGGACATGCGCCACGGAACCGTGTTCACGAACTCCGCTTACCGGGCGCGCTTCGGCGTCCCGGCCGACGAGGCGCGGGCCGACCTGGCGGACCTGGTGCGCCGGGGCCTGGCGGAGCGCTCCGGCGAGCGGAGGTGGGTGAAGTACCGCCTGCCGTCCCGCCTATGAGCGGATCCGGATAACGCGACCCGCGCCCTCCTACGCCAATGCGCGCAGCCAGGTGCGCGAGCTTGCCGACCCCCGCCCTGCTCCCGGCCCTGGCGGCTGCTCGCGCGGGGCCAGCCCGCTCCCGCCTCGTCCCCCCGCTGTCGGCCCGGCCCCAGCGGCTGCTCGCGCGGGGCCAGCCCGCTCCCGCCTCGTCCCCCCGCTGTCGGCCCGGCCCCAGCGGCTATTCGCGCGGGGTCAGCCCCGTTCGTACCGGAGGCACAGCGCTTTGAAGCGCTCGTCGAGCTCCGCGATCCTGGCCAGGGTATCGGCCAGCCGAGCACTGTCGTCCTCCATGCTGTTGAGGTGCGCCTGCCCGAACAGGTCGGCGATCCGTTCTTTCAGTTCCGCCCTTTCAGGGTCGTGTTCTTCGAGGAACCGGCCCATGTAGATGCTCCTGGCCGCGGCGAGGCGGAAACTGAAGAACTGGTGGATCTGCTTCTGCTGACGGCTCATCCCGTTCTGCCTGATCGAGTCCGCGTACATCCGCATGACGCCCGATTCTCCCTGCTCGTACCGCTTCCGCATGACCAGGGAGGTCTCGTGGTAGATCTCCTCAGCATCCGGTTCCCTTGTGCGCGTGAGATCACCCCACATGGAGAAGGCGCCCCTCTTGTACGCGATCCTCTCTGCCGCCCACGCCCTGGCGAAGTCCTCGAGTCCCATTTCCATGCAGGGGAATCCCGCTGGATCGTGCAGGCGGACGCGCTCCTCGTGGAGGCCGGAGACGCAGACGAAATGATCAACCCCTTCCAGGTCCCGGCAGTTCGGGTTGTACGTCAGGTAGCCCATGTCCAAGGGCCCCGCCACCACAGGGCCATTGGCCAGCATCCGCTGAAGCCGCCCCCACGCGCCATCGGCGCTGGGCCCCTCCGCCTCTTCGACATAGAAGTCCTCGTATTCGAACCCGAGGATGCGCAGGCAATTGCTGATGGAGGCATCCGGATGACCGTTGTCGAAGAAGACCAAAGGGTGCTCCGCGTCGTGCTCCACGACGCTCGCGCCATTGCCCATCACCATCAGCGCCTCCAAATACTCGGGGCGGAAACGGAAACCGTATGAATCGAGTGCCATGGCCAAAGAGTTGGTATAGCACAACGAGACGTCTCCGAAGTACAGGTCCATGCCGCAGCCTCTCTTCCTATGCGCGCAATAGATCAATCTGCCTTTCAACGGCTCCCGGACAGAGTACTCCGCAGAGGCGCACTCGGCCGGCCGTCCACCATGAAGGATGGGCCGTTCGCGCCGGACGGAGAACCGTTCTCCTCCGATGCGCTATTCCGCGGGACCTAGTCCTCCTTCGTCCGCGGGAACCGCTCGCCATCACCATAGTGGTAATAAAATTTCCAGTCAACACTTCGCGCCCCCGGGTTATTCCCGGCTATTTTCCCCAAATTAATTTCCGGTCGTGGGGACGTTCGACGGCGGAAGATTCCCCGCTTCACCGACTCCTTGCCGGCCGGGCGTGCGGGCGCTGGTGGCACCACGGCGGCCGAAGCCGGCACCGGGAGGCACCGGCCGTGGGGGCGTCTTCCACAGCTACGCGGGATCCTCCAGATCCTCCTGGCCGGGCAGCCCTGGTGGAGTCATGTGTTGCGGAATGATCTTGCCAGAGAGGTGCCCAGCCGTCTGGCGCCCTCCTGACGGACCTCCACCGCAGAATGCGAGCCAGTTGGGGCGCTCACACGGCGCAGCACCGACCGCGGTGCCGGAGCTCTGTCGGCTCCTCCGACCGCAAATACTCCTCAACACGGCGCAGCACCGACCGCGGTGCCGGAGCTCTGTCGCTGAATGCGGGCGGTCGGGACTGCGCACGGGTCGTTTTGCAAGCAATGCCGCGTTTTCAACGGGGAACCGCACCCGCGGGGCAGACGCCCGGGCCGTTTTACAAGCGAAGCGGAATTTTCAAAGGGATACCGACACTTTGCAAGTGTTATAACACTTGCAAAGTGTGGTAGCGCTGTAAAAGCGTGGTATCACTGTGAAAACTGGGCCCGCCGCACCGGAACCGCCGTGGAAAAAGCCCACAGCGCCGCACGCCCCGGCTCAGATGCCCACGGGCCAGGCGGTACCGCAGTGAAAACGGCCCCCGCCGCGCGCGCACCGCGCCCTCCCGGCCGCCGCGGGTCGCATTGGGGCAGGTTAGCCGCATTGGAGCAGGTTAATCCACATTGGGGCAGGCTATTGACCTGCCCCAACGACCCGTTTCCTACCCCAATAGGCCATTACCTACCCCAATGCGGACGCGCATCCGCCCACGGCCACTGACGGACCGGCACCCAGGCCCACGCACCCATGCTCCGCAACCACCGCCCCCAGGCCCACCGCACCCGGACAGCCTGCCTCCAGGGCCCCGCCCGCGACGTGGGCGTCATCCAAGCCCGCCCGCTTCCGGGCGGCCGCCCATCCCATCGCCGTCGCTCCGGGCACTATGCACGTGCCCACGCTCCGCATCCACGTCCAGGTCGGCCACGTCAGCAGCCAGCCTTGCCCATGACTGGGTCCACACCCACGCCCGCCTCTCCCCGGACACCTGCGAACCCGCTGATGATAACGATTGCATAACCGTTGTGCCGAAGCGCTTCCGGCGCGCAAGAGGGTGCCCGTATAGTGGACGTACCGCGCTGCTGCCCGGTGCCCCGCTGACCGCGCCGTCAGCGGCCGGAGTCCCACCTCGGACGGGCAGGAGCCGTGGCCTTCAGGCGGAGCGCCCGAGGGCTCAACACAGTGGTTGAGAATCAACGGAGGAGTTGACATGAAATCCCGAATCGCCGCGAGTGCAATCGTTTTCACCTCGGCCATCGCGCTGTCGCTCGGAGCGTGCTCCGGCGGCGGCGGCACGCAGTCGGGGACGGCGGGCGGAGGCGGGGGCAACTACACCATCGCCGTGGTCCCCAAGGACTCCACAAACCCCTGGTTCGTCCGCATGGAGACGGGCGTGCAGCGCTACGCCCAGGAGACCGGCATGAACGTCTTCCAGAAGGGCCCCGCCGAGACCGACGCGACCATGCAGGCGCAGGTCATCCAGGACCTCATCGCCCAGGGCGTTGACGCCCTCTGCGTCGTCCCCGTCGATCCCGGGGCGATCGAGCCAGTCCTCAAGCAGGCGATGGACGCCGGCATCACGGTGGTCACCCACGAGGGCGCCTCCCAGCAGAACACGATGTACGACATCGAGGCCTTCAACAACGCCGAGTACGGCGCCTTCATCATGGACAACCTGGCCGAGGCCATGGGCGAGGAGGGCACCTACACGACGATGGTCGGCCACGTCACCAACGCCTCCCACAACGAGTGGGCCGACGGGGCGGTGGCCCACCAGAAGGAGAAGTACCCGAACATGACGCTGCTGGAGGCCGAGCCCCGGGTCGAGTCGCAGGACAACTCGGAGACCGCCTACCAGACCGCCAAGGAGGTCCTCAAGAAGTACCCGGAGGTCAAGGGCATTCTGGGCACCTCCTCCTTCGACGCGCCCGGCACGGCCCGCGCCATCGACGAGCTGGGCCTCAAGGGCAAGGTCTTCACCGCCGGAACCGGCCTGCCCAACGCCAACAAGCAGATCCTCCAGGACGGGTCGGTCGCCTCGCTGACCCTGTGGGACCCCGCTGACGCCGGCTACGCGATGGCCTCGCTGGCCACGAAGATCCTCAACGGCGAGAAGATCGCGGACGGCGTGAACCTGGGCGTCACCGGCTACGAGAACATGCACTTCTCACCCGGCTCCACCAAGGTCCTCGAGGGCAACGGCTGGATCCAGATCAACAAGGACAACGTCGACTCCTTCGGCTTCTGATCCCACCACCACCACCCGGGGCCCGTTCCGCACCGCCCCGTCCCCCGCCCCGTGGCCCCATCGACGGGGCGGGGCCGGGCGCGGCGGGCCCCGCACGCACCTAATTCGCGCGCCGGCGACCCCACCGGGCAGCCGCGGCGCACTGCGGGCTGAAAGGAAAGCAAATGGAAGCCCCATTGCTCACTGTGTCGAGCGTGAGCAAGTCCTTCAAAGGCGTCCACGCGCTGCAAGGCATCGACCTGGAGCTGTCTCCGGGCGAGATCCACTGCCTGGCGGGCGAGAACGGCTCGGGCAAGTCAACGCTCATCAAAGTCATCTCCGGGGTGCACGCCCCGGACTCGGGTTCGATCACGATCGACGGGATCACGTGGGACCGGCTCACGCCACTGGAGGCCATCGCCGCCGGCGTGCAGGTCATCTACCAGGACTTCTCCGTGTTCCCCAACCTCTCCGTCATGGAGAACCTGGCGCTGACCACGGAAGTGGCCGCCGGGCGCGCGCTGGTCAACTGGAAGCGCTTCCGCGCCATCGCCGAGCGCGCGGTGGCGACCATCGGCTTCAAGGTCGACCTGGACGCCAAGGTCGGGGACCTGTCGGTCGCGGACAAACAGCTGGTCGCCATCTGCCGCGCCCTCATCTCCGACGCGAGGGTGATCATCATGGACGAGCCGACCACGGCGCTCACGAAGAACGAGGTGGCCGCGCTCTTCCGCATCATCCTGGACCTGCGCGCCAGGGGCATCGCGATCCTCTTCGTGTCCCACAAGCTCGAGGAGGTCTTCGAGATCGCCGAGCGCTTCACCATCCTGCGCAACGGCCGGAAGATCATCACGTGCCCCAAGGAGGACCTCGACCGGCGCTCCTTCGCCAAGCACATGACCGGCAAGGAGTTCGACGAGACCCGTTTCGAGCCCACCGCGCTCAGCGACGAACCGGTTCTGGAGGTCGAGGGCCTCAGCGCCCCCGGCGCCTTCGAGGACGTCTCCTTCGAGCTGCGCCGCGGCGAGATCCTGGGGATCACCGGCCTGCTCGGCTCGGGCCGCACGGAGCTGGCGCTGGCGCTGTTCGGCGCCCACCCCACCCAGGCGGGCACCATCCGCGTGCAGGGCGACGAAGTGCGCCTGCGCAGCGTCAACGACGCCATCGACGCGGGCATCGCCTACGTGCCGGAGGACCGCCTCACCGAGGGGCTGTTCCTGTCGCGCTCCATCGGCGAGAACATCGTGATCTCGGAGCTGTCCGACTTCACCAACGCCCTGGGCGGAGTCAACAAGAAGGCCATCGCCGCCGAGCAGGCGCGCTGGGTGTCCGACCTCAAGATCGCCACGCCCGACCCCGGCAACGCCGTCAACACGCTGTCGGGCGGCAACCAGCAGAAGGTCGTCCTGGCCAAGTGGCTCGCCACCAAGCCCGACGTGCTGATACTCAACGGGCCCACCGTCGGCGTCGATATCGGCTCGAAGTTCACGATCCACTCGATCCTGCGCGAGCTGGCCGCGGACGGCATGGCGGTCATCATCATCTCCGACGACATCTCCGAGGTGCTCACGAACTGCTCGCGGGTCCTCATCATGCGCGGGGGCCAGCTGCGCGAGGCCGTGGACCCCGCCACAACCTCCGAGGCGCGCCTCGGGGAACTGCTGGCCGCCACCGACCCACAGCCCGGATCCTCCGGGCCCGCCGACAACGCCGGCGCCGACCAACCCGAAGGAGGGCGATGATGGAGGCGTTGAAGAAGAAGGCGCTGCACGCCAACGAGTTCTGGGTGTTCCTGGTGGTCGTGGCCCTCGCGCTCATCATCCAAGTGCGCTCGGGCCAGTTCTTCACCGCGAACAACCTGGTGGACCTGGCGGGCGCGATGGTGGTCCCCGGCCTCTTCGCCGTGGCCGCCCACCTGGTCCTGGTCTCGGGGGGCATCGACGTGTCGTTCCCGGCCCTGGCCTCGTTGGCCGTGTACGCGACCACGCGCGTACTGGTCGACAACGGTTTCGACGGGCCCGTCATCGTGCCCTTCCTGATCGCCGCCGGGCTGGGCGCGCTGCTGGGCGCGTTCAACGGGATCTTCACCTCGCGGCTGACGGTGCCGACCCTGATCATCACGCTGGGCACGGCGAACGTGTTCAACGGGTTCATGCAGGGCGCCCTCAAGTCCGTGCAGATCAACACCATCCCCTCCTCGATGCAGTCCTTCGGGCAGGCGTCCCTCTTCGTCGCGCAGAACCGCGCCTCGGGCCTCCAGTCCGCCATGCCCGTGTCGTTCCTGCTGCTGGTCGCAGTGGTCGCGGCGGCGTTCTTCCTCACCCGGTACACGATGTTCGGGCGCGGGATCCTCGCGATCGGGGGCGACGAGGCGGCCGCCGCGCGCGCCGGGTTCTCCGTGGCCGGCACGAAGTTCTGGCTCTACGTGATCGTGGGGATCATCGCGGCCATGGCCGGCATGGTCCGCACGTGCTCGATGGGCCAGATGCACCCGACGAACCTGCTGGGCATGGAGATGATGGTCATCGCCGCCGTCGTGCTCGGCGGCACCGCGATCACGGGGGGCAAGGGCTCCTTGACCGGGGTCATGCTGGGCACCCTGCTCATCGTCATCGTTCAGAACTCGATGATCCTCACCGGCATCCCGACGATCTGGCAGAACTTCGCCCTGGGCCTGCTGATCATCGTCGGCACGGGGATCTCGGCCGTCCAGGTCGCCCGCTCCCGCGGGCGCACAGCGTAGGAGGAGACGCCCATGAACACGAAGACCCGTTCCACCAAGACGGGGGCACTGCCCGCGTTCCTCACGCGGGACCCCTACATCACGCGCCTGGTCCTGGTGCTGGTGCTGCTGCTGGCGTTCTTCGCCATCGTCAAATCCGGCCCGTTCTTCGCGGTGCGCACCTGGCAGTCCATGGCCGTCCAGTTCCCCGAGTTCGGCCTGATGAGCCTGGGCGTCATGTTCACCATGTTCACAGCCGGCATCGACCTGTCGGCGGTGGCCATCGCCAATGTCACGTCGATCTGCGCGGCCCTGGCCCTGCGGGCCGTCCTGGAGGGGCAGCCCGCGGCCACCGCCCCGTCGATGGCGACGGCGACCGCGATCGCCCTGGGGATCGCACTGGCCGTGGGCGCGCTGTGCGGCCTCGTCAACGGTGTCCTCATCGCCGTCGCCAAGATCCCGCCGATCCTGGCGACCCTGGGCACCCTGGAGCTCTTCGGCGGCATCGCCATCGTCCTCACCGACGGCAAACCCGTGTCCGGCGTCCCCGAGGCGTTCGGCGCGGTCTTCGCCTCGCGCGTGGGCGGGGTCGTCCCCATGCCCCTGGTGGTGTTCCTCGTGTGCGCCCTCGTCGCGGCCGCGATCCTGGGGCTCACGGGCTTCGGCACCAGGATCCTGCTGCTGGGCACCAACGAGAAGGCCGCCCGCTTCTCCGGCATGCGCGTGGCGAGCCTGCTGATCCGCACCTACATCCTGTCGGGCGTGATGGCCGCGATGGCCGGGCTGGTCATGCTGGCGAACTACAACTCCGCGAAGTCCGACTACGGCGCCTCGTACACGCTGCTCACCGTCCTCATCGTTGTGCTGGGCGGGGTGAACCCGAACGGCGGGTCGGGCCGCCTGTCGGGCGTGCTCTTCGCCATCGTCATGCTGCAGGTCCTGTCCTCCGGCCTCAACATGTTCCCCACCATCTCCAACTTCTACAGGCCACTCATCTGGGGCGCGGTCCTGCTCTTCGTCATCTGCATGAACGAAGGGGCGTTCTCCGTGCGCCGCCTCATCGACGCCTCGCGGCGCCTCCTCAAGAAAGGAACACAACAATGAAGACCGTCCGATCCAAGAACGTCGTCGTGGGGGCAGACTTCGCGGGTTTCCCACTGAAGGAGGCCGTGAAGCACCACCTGGAGGAGAGGGGGTGGACGGTGACGGATCTGACGCCCGTCCTCGAGGAGACCCCGATGTACCACCGCATCGGCTTCTCCCTGGGCGCCCAGATCGCTGAGGGCCGCTTCGAGCGGGCCCTGGCGTTCTGCGGCACGGGCATGGGGATCCACATCGCCGCCTCGAAGGTGCCCCACGTGCACGCCGCCGTCTGCGAGTCCGTGCCCTCGGCCCGCCGGGCCTCCGCCGCGAACAACGCGAACCTGCTGGCGATGGGGGCGTTCTACGTGGCGCCCCGTACCGCGATGGCGATGGCGGACGCGTTCCTGGCCTCCGAGCTCGGCAGCGGCTACGAGGACTGGGACGGCTTCTACGCCTACCACCGCATCGGCTACGACGAGTGCGAGAACTTCGACTACGAGGCCTACAAGGCCAACGGCTTCGAAGTGGTGGACCCGCAGACCGCCGAACTCGCCGAACAGCCCCGGGGCCTGGCCTACTGACCCCGCTCCGCCCCGGGGGCGCTGATCGCCCGGCGCGCCAGCCTCCCCGGGCCTGGAGCCGCTGGCCCCGGCCGGCTCCAGTGCGATGGCACCGGCCGGGCCCGCGCCCGCCCGCCCGGGCCCGTCACTCCCCGACGGCGCCCGGGCGGCGCCTCGTGGACTCCCTTTCCACCAGGGTCCCCTCGATATGGATCCTGCCCGTGGAGTCGTCGTCCCCCATCAGGATCGACACCCCCCGGTGGGCGATCGCGTCGAGCGGCTGGTGCAGGGTCGTGATCGTGGGGCGCATGAGCGCCGCGAACTGGATGTCGTCGAACCCTGTGACCTGGACGCGCTCGGGCACGGCGATGCCCCGGCCGCGCAGCGCCGTGATGGCGCCGATGGCCAGCAGGTCGTTGAGGCAGAGGAACGCGTCGGGCACCGCGCCCGAACGGTCGAGGACCCGGTTGACGGCGGCCCCCGCCTCGTCGACTGAGAAGCTGCACTCGATGACGTCGTCGGGGTCCAGGCGCATCCCCAGTTCCTCCGCGACTGCGCGGGCGGCGCGGACGCGGGTCACCGAGGAGACGTTGGAGCCCGTGTTCGACAGGAGCGCTATCCGCTCCACGCCCCGCTCGGCCAGGTGGTCGAGCAGGGTGCGGATGCCGTGCGGGTCGTCCACCCCCACCATCGGCACGTCCAGTCGGACGCCGCGGTCCAGTTGGACCGTGGGCACATGGGCGGCGGCGCGCTCCAGGGCGGGGGTCGAGTAGGTCTCGTGGCAGGGCGCGACGACGAGCCCGTCCACGGCGCCGCTCTCCAGGGAGCGGAGCAGGTGGTCCTCGTGGGCCACGGACATGCGCGCGTCCGCGAGCAGCAGGTTGAGTCCGCGCTCGGCCAGGCAGTGCTCCACCTGGGCCACCAGCTCCATGAAGAACGGGTTCCCGATGGAGGGGACGACCATGCCGATGTGTCCCGTCGTGGACAGGCGCAGCGAGCGGGCGACGGGGTTGACCCGGTAGCCCAGGCGCCGCGCGACCTGCCGCACATGATCGCGGGTGTCGGCGCGGATCAGCTCCGACCCCTTCCCCAGGGCGCGCGAGGCGGTCGCCACCGACACCCCCGCTTCTCGGGCGACGTCGACGAGGCGGGGGCGGGGAGTCGGCTCCGGGGTCATGGTCCTAGTGTATAAGCGGCTCTTCGGAGTCGAGGGTGGGGGAGGCCCAGCGCGGTTCGCGGTCCGGCGGTCGGGGTTCGCGGTCCGGCGGTCGGGGTTCGCGGTCCGGCGGTCGGGGTTCGGGGGTCGGGGTTCGCGCCGACGCCAGGGCCGGGCCGAAGGCCGACTTCTTCCCATTCTCCCCTGGGCACGCACACAAGGACCCTGATTTACGAAACACCCTGCGCACACAAGGGCGGAATCAAGCCCTTGTGTGCGGTCCCATGTTGCCTAATTCCCTCCCTTGTGTGCGATACCGGGAAGGAACGAGGATCAGAACCGCAGGGGATACGGCGGAGCCGCGGGGGAAGACGAATCCACCGTGCTGCCCGTCCTATGGGCTCAGTGCGCTATACGCGGGATGATCCACCGCGCACGAATCCGCCAACGCCGCCACCGCGGCGCGCGCCTGGGCGCGACTCCCGGGTGCGCCGACCCGGCCAACGCGCTCGCCGGGCACCCCGCATCCCCTGCCGGGCTCACCAAGCCTCATTGGGGTAGGAAACCACCCATTGGGGTAGGCGATTTGCCTACCCCAATAATCCGTTGCCTACCCCAATGCCTTGTTGTCTACCCCAATGCGAGTCCGCCTCGCTTGTCCACGGCCGCCCGCCTGCCCGGCCACCGCCTCACTTGTCCACGGCCGCCCGCCTGCCCGGCCACCGCCTCGTCGGCCCGGCCGTCCACTTGCCCGGCCGCGCACATGGTGCTACCTTAATCACACCTTAATTCGGACTCCGGAAAAAGCGGTTCCGCACCAGTGCGCAGCGCCACGGCCCCCGTCGGCCTGGGTGCCCGGCGCCTCACGGCCCCCGACGGCCCGTGCGCCCCGCCCGCCCCGGCACACCAAGAAAGCCCGCACCGATGCGCAAGAAAGACCTCCACTCCCTCCGCAAGGCGAACAGGCGCCTCGTCCTCGGCCTGCTCGCCGAGGGCGCGCCCCTGTCGCGCGCGGAGATCGCCGAGCGCACCGGCCTGTCCCCCTCCACGGTCTCGACCATCATGTCCGACCTGCTCGCCGAGGGCCTCGTCCACGACACCGGCGACACGGAGTCGACCGGGGGGCGGGGCCGCCGCCTCCTCGGCATCAACCCCGCCTGCGGCGTGATGGCCATCGCCGAGATCCAGCGCCAGCGCACCACCGTGTCCTTCCACGACATGGGCCTGGGGCGCCTCGGCGCGCGTACCCTGGAAGTCCCCATCAAACCGGGCTCGGGCGACCGGCTCCTCCAAGCGATCGGCGACTGCGTGTCCGCCTTCGCGCACTGCTCCCCGACGCCCGGCGGGCTCGCGGGCATCGGCCTGCTCTTCGACGACCAGGCCATCGCCCCGGACGTGACGGTCCTGTACTCGACGGGCTTCGACGAGGCGTCCATCAGCCTCCGCCAAGCGCTCATCACGCGCTTCAAAGTCCCCGTCGTCGAGGAGTCCGCCCAGGCGTGCTCCGCGCGGGAACTCGTCGCCGCGCACCTCGACAACTCGCGCTCGTGGGCGCACATCGCCCTCGGCCCCAGGATCACCCTCTCCCTCACCACCGAGGAGGGGCCCGCCCCCATCGGATCGCGTGGGTTGGCGGACCTGACGGAAGCGGTCATGCCCGGCCAGGCGCACCCCGAGCGGGTGCTCGCCGCACTCGCCCGCTCCCCCCTGCCGCCCCGCCTGCGCCCGGCGCCGCACCCCGACTGGCCGACGGCACCCGAAGGGGAGGCGGCGGGCCGCGCCACTCCCCCGCCCTCCGCCCAACCCCCCGCGGTCCGCGGCGGCCAGGCCGGGGCCGACCAGGCCGGGGCCGACGAGGCGGGGGCAGCCCCCGTGCCCGCCCGCCCCTCGTGGCCGCACTTCCTGGGCCGCCTCAGCGACGTGATCACCACGGTCGTCTCGCTGGTGCCCCTCGACGCCCTGCTGGTCTCCGGCGAAGTCGCCTCGACCACGGGTTTCACGGCCCTCCTGGCGCGGACGCTGGCGCTGCGGCTGCGCGGGCGCGCCCCATGCGTCATCCCACTGACCCACGCCGTCCCCGCAGAGCCCGCCCGCATGGCCACCGCGCTGCGCGCCACGGTCCTCACGTCCTGACACACCGAACCGGCAACGACGCCGAACCCCGACTCCGAAAGGAAAACCCATGATCCAGGGCATTTTGATCCTGCTGACCTTCATCGTGGTCGCCGCACTGATGATGGCCAAGAAACTCCCCACCCTGGTGGCGCTGCCCCTCATGGCGGTCGTCATCGGCCTCATCGCCGGCGTCCCGCTGATCGCCAAGGACGACCAGGGCGTCGCCACGGGGCTGCTCGACGGCGTCTTCGAGGGCGGCACCGTGAAAATGGCCTCCGCGATCATCGCCGTCGTCTTCGGCGCGTGGCTGGGGCAGCTGATGAACCGCACCGGCGTCACGGAGACCATCATCAAGAAGAGCGCCGAACTGGGCGGCGGGCGGCCCCTGGTCGTCACCCTCATTATGGCGGTCGCCACCGCACTGCTGTTCACGACTCTGTCCGGCCTCGGCTCCATCATCATGGTGGGCTCCATCGTGCTGCCGATCCTGATCTCCGTGGGCATCCCCGCAGCCTCGGCCGCCTGCGTGTTCCTCATGTCCTTCACCACGGGACTGGCCCTCAACGTCGCCAACTGGCAGGTGTTCGCCAAGCTCTTCTCCCTCGACATCGCCGTCGTCCAGGGCTTCGAGTTCTACCTGGCCGCGGCCACGGGCGTGGCGACCGTCGTGTTCATCCTGGTGGAGTTCGCGCGCAACGGCATCAAATTCGCGTTCTCGGCGCCCGCCCCCTCCCCCGCCGGCCCCTCCTCGGACACGCGCGCGCTCAAGGGCGTCACCGGCGCCCTGGCGATGCTCACGCCGTTGATCCCCATCGTCCTGGTCGCCGCGCTGAAACTGCCCGTCACCGTGGCCTTCACGATCGGCATCGCGTGGTGCCTGGTGTTCACGGCGCGCGGATTCAGCCGGGCGATGAACACGCTGGCGAAGACGTGCTACGACGGGATCACCGACGCCGGTCCGGCGGTCATCCTCATGGTCGGCATCGGCATCCTCTTCCTGTCCGTCACCCACCCGAAGGTCAAAGAGGTCCTGGACCCCATCCTGCTGGCGGTCGTGCCCTCCAGCCGCTGGGCGTACATCCTCTTCTTCATCGTCCTGGCGCCGCTGGCCCTGTACCGGGGCCCGATGAACATGTTCGGCCTGGGCTCGGGCATCGCCGCCCTCATCACCGGCCTGGGGACGATGAACCCCCTGGCGGTCATGGCGGCCTTCCTCTCCGCCGAGCGCATCCAGGCCGGCGCGGACCCCACGAACACGCAGAACGTGTGGACCGCGAACTTCTGCGAGGTCGACGTCAACACGTGCACGAAGCGCATCCTCCCCTACCTGTGGGCGGTGTCGGCCATCGGCGTCCTGCTGGGGGCGTTCCTCTACTTCTGAGGCCGTCTCCCCCATCCGGCCCCGCCTGGCGACATCGGCGGGGCACGGGGCCGGGCGGCGCCCAGCAGCGCGGGCCCGCCCGGTCCCACTCCCCCACGGCGCCCCTCCCCCGGCACGCCCGCACCCACTGGGCGTCGCGCCTCCCAGACGGCACCCGCCTCCCGGGCGCACCACCCGCCACCGCCCGGGCCGGTCCCCACGGCGGCCCGCCCCCGCCTGTCGGCCCCGCTCGGGGCGCAGCAACGAAACGAGAGAAACCATGCCCGTAAGAATCGGAATCGACGTCGGCGGCACCTTCACGGACGCCGTCGCCATCGACAACACCACTTTCGAAGTGATCGGGAGCGCGAAGGTCCCCACCACCCACTCCGCGCCCGAGGGAGTGGCCGCCGGGATCGTCCAGGCCCTCCACCAGGTCATGGACTCCGAGGGGATCGCGCCCGACGACGTCGTGTTCATCGCCCACGGGACCACGCAGGCGACGAACGCCCTGTTGGAGGGGGACGTGGCGACCGTCGGAGTCCTCACCCTGGGCTCCGGCCTGCAGGGGGCCAAGAGCCGTTCGGACACGACGATGGGACGCATCGAATTGGCGGAGGGCAAGGAACTGCCCTCCACCAACCAGTACGTCGACGCCTCCGACGACGGTCTGGCCGAGCGGATCGACGCCGCCCTGGACGGCCTGCGCGACCAGGGCGCCCAGGCGGTCGTCGCCGCCGAGGCCTTCAGCGTGGACGACCCCGCCCACGAGGCCCTCGTGGTCGACCGGTGCGCCGAGCGCGGCGTCCCCGCGACCGCCACGAACGAGATCTCCAAGCTCTACGGCCTCAAAGTGCGCACCCGCACCGCCGTGGTCAACGCCTCGATCATGCCGAAGATGCTGGAGGCGGCGACGATGACCGAGCGCTCCATCCGCCAGGCCCGGATCCCCAGCCCCCTCATGGTCATGCGCTGCGACGGCGGCGTCATGACGGTCGACGAGGTCCGCCGCCGCCCGATCCTCACGATCCTGTCCGGCCCCGCGGCCGGGGTGGCCGGGGCGCTGCGCTACGAGCGGCTCACCGACGGCGTTTTCTTCGAGGTGGGGGGCACCTCCACTGACATCTCCTGCGTGAAGGACGGCCAGGTGATGGTCACCTACGCCGAGGTCGGCGGCCACAAGACCTACCTGAGCTCCCTCGACGTGCGGACCGTGGGCATCGGCGGGGGCTCGATGGTGCAGATCCGCGGCGGCCGTGCGGTGGGGACGGGCCCGCGCAGCGCCCACATCGCGGGCATCGACTACGAGGTGTACGCGGACGCCGGCACAATCACCAACCCCCGCCTCGTCGCCGTGCGCCCACTGCCCGGGGACCCCGAGTACGCGGTCGTCGAGTGCGACGGGGGCGCCCGCGTGTGCCTCACGATGGCGGGGGCGGCCAATATCGCAGGCCTCGTGGGAGACCAGGACTACGCGCGGGGGGACGTGGAGGCGGCGAGGCGCGCGTGGGCCCCCTTGGCCGAGTCGATGGGCTGCTCGGTGGAGGAGGCCGCCGAGACGGTGCTGGCCCTCGCCTCGCAGAAGAACGCGGCCGTCGCCTCGCAGCTCATGCGCGACTACCACCTGGATCCGCGCACGACGGTGTTCGTCGGCGGGGGCGGGGGCGCGGCGGCGGTGGTCCCCCACCTGGCCCGCACGATGGGGCACCGGCACCGGCTGGCCCGCAACGCCGCCGTCATCTCCACCATCGGCGTCGCCATGGCGATGGTGCGCGACATGGTGGAGCGCTCCGTGGTGAACCCGACGGACGAGGACGTCATCGCGATCCGCAGGGAGGCCGAGCTCAAGGCCATCCAGTCCGGCGCAGCGCCGGGCACGGTCGAAGTGACCGTCGAGGTCGACTCCCAGCGCAACATGGTCCGCGCCGTCGCGGTGGGCGCCACGGAAATGCGCGCGGAGACGGCGGAGGACGGGGCCCTGGGGGACGGAGAGCTCCTCGCCACCGTGGCCGAGAACCTCGACCTGCCCGCCTCGGAGCTCACGATCGCGGCGCGCACGGACCAGATGCTGGCGGTCACGGCCCGCGTGAGGCGCAGGCGGCTCTTCGGGCTGCTGTCCTCGACGAAGACCCCCGTCCGCCTCGTCGACGCCTCCGGGGTGATCCGCTTGCAGAAGGCCAACGCGCGGGTGTGGCCCGCCACCGTGGCCTCCGCCGCCACCGTGGTCGACGAGGCGATCGACGAGCTCACGGTCTACAACGACGGCGGCGCCAACTACCCCAACCTCCACCTGGTCGTCGGCGGGAAGACCATCAACCTGTCCGGCTTGTCCAGCGAGGACCAGATCCGCTCCCTGGCCGGGGTGGAGCTGCAGGGGTACGACGGCGCCGCGCCGCTGATCGTCATCGGCACGACCAGGCTGGAGGACTGAGCCGTGGCCGCGCCCGCAGCGGCGGCGCCCGCACCCGCGTTCCCCTACCCGTGCCGGGGCGCCTGCGCCCCCGAGTTCGCCGCGGACCCGTGCGCCGGGCGGCTGGCTGGGGCGAGGCGCGCCGAGGCGATCGACATGGCGTGGGAGCGGGGCGCCGGGGCCGCCCGCCGCCTGTTCCCCGGCGGGGCCCGCGGCACCGACTTCGCGCGGGTGTGCGCCGACGCCGGGCTCACGGTCGTCCGCGGCGGGGCGGAGCGCGCCGCCGGGAGGCTGTTCTTCGCCGAATACCTGCCCAAGAAGCGGCTCGTCGTGGTCAACACGCCCTCCTTGCGCATGTGGGCGGACCACCACGGCGTGGGCCTCGGCACCGCTGTGGACATGGCCCTGTGCCACGAGTACTTCCACCACTTGGAGTGGACCCGCCTGGGGCTCACATCCCTGGCCCTCGACATCCCGCTCCTGCGCGTCGGCCCCATCCGGGTCGGACGCGTCCGCTTCCGGTCCCTGTCGGAGATCGGCGCCTACGGCTTCACCCACGAGTGCTTCCACCCCTCCAGCGAAGGAGTCCCGCAATGACCCAGCGAACCGTGGACTACGGCGGCCGCGCCGTCCCCGTGATCGGCGCCTACGACGTCGCCGTCGTGGGGGGCGGGTCGGCGGGCTCGGCCTGCGCGATACGCTGCGCGCAGCTCGGCCTTTCCGTGGTCGTCATCGACCGCTACGCGATGCTGGGCGGCTCGGCCACGAACGCCACCGTGTGCCCGATGATGCCCACCCACGTCGCCCACCGCGGTGTTTTCGCGCAGATCGAGCGGGAGGTGCGAACCTCGGGCGAGGCCACCCACGACGGCACGACCGCGATGCTGTGGTTCGCGCCCGAGCGCCTGGGCATGGTCTACGAGCGCCTGCTCACCGGCTCGGGCGGGGAGGTCCTCTACGACGCGACGCTGGTCGACGTCCTCGACGCCCCCGGGGCGGATAGTGCCGCCACTGGGGCCCGAGCCGACGGTGCGGATACGACCGGGCGCCCCGCCGACGAGGCGGGGACTGGGGATCCTGGAACCGCGCCTGGCCCCGCGACCCGGCCCGCGCCTCGTCGACTGCGCCACCTGGTGGTGATGACCGCGCAGGGCATGGTCTGCGTCGAGGCGGGAGTCATGGTGGACGCCTCGGGGGACGCGGTACTGGCGCGGCTGGCCGGTGTGCCCACGCGGAGCGGGGACGAGGCGGGGGCCAACCAGGTGTGCTCGCTCCGCTTCACGATGGGCGGCATCGACGTGGACGCCTACCGGGACTACTGCCTGTCACTGGGCGACGAGTTCTCGCCGCTGAAGTCCGGGTTCTTCTTCGAATCCGCGATGGTCGCGGGGCGCGGTTTCGCACTCGAGCCCCTCTTCCGCCAAGGGGTGGCCGAGGGGCTGCTGTCCGAGGGGGACCTGCGGTACTACCAGGCGTTCTCAGTGCCGGGCAAACCCGGTGTCATGGCGTTCAACTGCCCGCACATCCCCAGCCTCGTGTCGAACACAACCGCCCGGGGCAGGTCGGCGGCGATCGTCGAGGCGCACGCCGCCATCGACCGTCTCGCGCGGTTCCTGCGCGCGAAGATGCCGGGTTTCGGCAGCTCCTTCCTGGTGGGGGTGGCTCCGATGCTCGGCGTGCGCGAATCCTGGAGGATCGACGGGGTCTACCGCCTCACCGAGCAGGACTACGCGCGCCAGGCGCGCTTCGACGACGGCTTGGTCCGCGGCGATTGGTTCATCGACGTGCACTCCCAGTCCAAGGGGCTCTTCCACCAGAAGGGCTACCAGCCGGGCGACTACTACGAGATCCCCTACCGGTGCTTCATCGCCCCGCAGGTCTCCAACCTGCTCGTGGTCGGCAGGTGCATTTCGACGACGTTCCTCATGCAGGCGTCCGTGCGCATCATTCCCACAGTCATCGACATGGGGGATGCCGCGGGCTGCGCGTGCGCCCTTTCGGCGGCCAGCGGCGTCCCCCCTCTGGCGCTGTCCGGCGTGGAGGTCCGCCGTTCCGCCGACGCCGCGTCGCCCCTGGAGTGAGCGCGAGGGCTTGGGCTCAGCGCGGTGTCGGCGGCCGCTTGGCTCGTGGCTGGAGACCCCTGCCCCTGGTCGACTGCCCGTCGGCCTCCCCTTTGCCCCGCTAGGCGGTGGCTGGGTCGGATCCTCCTCCTTTCCTTGCCCGGCGGCCCCCCTGCCCTGCTAGGCGGTGGCTGGGTCGGATCCTCCTCCTTTCCTTGCCCGGCAGCCCCCTGCCCTGCTAGGCGGTGGCTGGCTCGGATTCTCCTCCTTTCCTTGCCCAGCGGCCCCCTTGCCCCGCCAGGCCGTGGCGCTTCGCGCGATCATGACCTTGCTTGTGGGCGGCGGGTGGTCGCAGTGCTGGCGCTGCTGCCGCCTCAACGCCCGCCCGCGGTGTTGGGATCGGTGGGGTCCGGTTCGGCACGAGGATCGTCCGGAGCCGGTGGCGACTGGCTCCAGGACGTTGCCGTGGGCTCGGGGGCGGAGGGGCTGCCCGGGCCACCTGGGCCGCCGGTTCCAGGCGCCGAGGAGCCCGGCTCGGGCGGCGTTGGGGTCTGGACGCCTGCGGGCGCGCCAGTGGGGGACGGCGCCGAGCGCGGGGAAGTCGGGGATGGTGCCGAGCGCGGAGCACCGGAATGGGAAGGGGCAGGACGGGCAGGGACAGGATCGGACGGGTCGGCCCCGGAAGCGTGCAGCGGAACGAATTCCGCGAGCAGCCACCTGCTCCCGTCCCACCGGAGGTCGACTTTCACGGCCGTGGTGCGGTACGCGTGGGGCGTCATTGTTCCGCGCGCGTAGATGTCGGGGGTGCGTTGGGTGGTGGTGAGGGTGGTGGTGTAGGTGTTGGTT
>ERZ773075.188-NODE-188-length-53557-cov-15.0124_pt1 | contig 53557 bp, 56 predicted proteins | sample MGYA00580614_ERZ773075 | MGnify/ENA primary metagenome ERZ773075 (study PRJEB29015, sample SAMEA2738021) | human oral metagenome | biome: human oral; feature: human-associated habitat; material: dental | place: China | collected 2043 ...
GTAGCGTTCGCCTGAAAAGTGAAAGGTCGCCGGTTCGACCCCGGCCCTGGCCACCAGATGTGAATCCCCACCCCGCCGCAATGCGGGGTTTTTCGGTATCGGGCGAGTCGAAGCCATCCCGCACACACCCCGGGACCCGTGGCCAGGTCCACCTCCCGGACGCCAGAACTGGTTTCGACTCGGGCCGCTCGTTCCTTGCGCCCGGTTCAACCGGCATCAATGGGGTGGTTTCGACTTAACTTCTTCGAAGTGCGTCCTGGATGGCGTTGCTCGGCGGCGACTGCGTCGCCTTTGCCCCGCGCAGCAGGTCGAGCTGCATTTTCACGTACGCCGGGAACTCGCGCAGCTCCCCCTGGAGGTAACGCTCAGGCCAGTTCCGCTGGGCCGTCACGTCACCCACCCCGATGGCGTCGACCCCCAGGGCGCGGCAGGTGGTTATCGTGCGCGGCAGGTGGTAGGCCTGCGAGACCACCGTCATCTCCCGCACCCCGAACACGTCGCGGGCCCGGATGCAGGAGTCATAGGTGTCATAGCCGGCGATGTCCTGCACGATCCTGCCCGCGGGGATACCCTGAGCGACGAGGTAATCTTCCATCACCTGGGTCTCGTAATTGCTCTCCGCAGTGTTGGCTCCCGTGACGAGGATCACCTTGCCCCTGCCCGATGTGAAAAGCTCGATGGCGACATTCAGGCGGGCCGTCAGAAACCCCGACGGGCGTCCGGGGTCGGCTTTGGCGCCCAGCACCATGATGACGTCCCGGGCTGGAATGTCGTCGCCCGTCCTGTAGATCCGGTCGGCGCTGCCCGAGGCCACCATGAAAACCCCGGACAGGATCGGGCCGAGCGTGACGCTCAGGGCTATGGCCGCCGCTACCTCCAGGCGGCGACGACGCGGTTTGCCCGCCTTCTTTTTGGAGCTCATCGCCGGTTTTCCAGATACCAGGACACCAGCGCCCGGGTGGATGCGTCTTGCGCGGCCAGGGCGTGGGTGTCGCCGAAGACCGCTGGCGCGATCTCCAGGGCCAGCTTCTTGCCGAGCTCGACGCCCCACTGGTCGAAGGAGTCGATGCCCCACACGATTCCCTGCACGAACGTGATGTGCTCGTACAGCGCGATCAGCTGTCCGATCACCGACGGCGTCAGTGCGGGCGCCAGGATCGAGGTGGTGGGCCGGTTCCCGGAGAACACCCGTGCCGGCACGATTTCTTCTGGCGTCCCCTCCTCGCGCACCTGTTCCTCGGTCTTCCCGAAGGCCAGCGCCGCGGTCTGGGCGAAGAAGTTCGCCAGGAGCATTCCGTGCACATCCACGTCGCCATCCTTGATCGCGTGCGGCGGATTAGCGACCGCGATGAAGTCGGCGGGGATCAGCTGGGTGCCCTGGTGGATCAGCTGGTAGAAGGCGTGCTGGCCGTTGGTTCCAGGCTCTCCCCAGAACACCTCGCCCGTCTCGCATGTCACAGGCGAGGCATCCCAGCGCACCGACTTGCCGTTCGATTCCATCGTCAGCTGCTGCAGGTAGGCCGCGAAGCGGTGCAGGTACTGCGCATAGGGCAATACCGCATGGCTGGTGGCACCCAGGAAATTGACGTACCAGATGTTCAGCAACCCCATCAGCAGTGGGACGTTGCGCGATGGCTCCGCGGTGCGGAAATGCTCGTCGATGGTGTGGAAGCCATTCAGGAACTCACGGAACCTCTCAGGACCGATGGCGATGACCACGGGCAGGCCGACGGCCGAGTCCACCGAGTAACGGCCGCCCACCCAGTTCCAGAAACCGAAGGCGTTGACCGGGTCGATGCCGAACTCCGCCACCCTGTCCAGGGCTGTGGAGACGGCGACGAAATGCTTCGCAACGGCCTCGTTGCGCGCCTCGGAGGTGTCTGCGATGGCGCCCTTGGCGACCAAGGCGTCCAGCAGCCAGGTGCGCGCCATGCGGGCGTTGGTGAGGGTCTCCAGAGTGGTGAAGGTCTTGGAAGCGACGATGAACAGCGTGGTCTCCGGATCCAGGTCCGCTGTCTTGAGGTAGCAGTCCGTCGGATCGATGTTCGAAATGAACCGGCATTCGAGGCCGGCCTGCCTGTACGGCAACAAAGCCTCGTAGACCATCACCGGTCCGAGGTCGGAGCCACCGATGCCGATGTTGACCACGGTCCTGATCTGCTTGCCGGTGACCCCGGTCCACTCGCCGGAGCGCACCTTGTCCGCGAAGGCGAACATCTTGTCAAGGACCGCGTGGACGTCGGCGACGACATCCTGGCCGTCGACCACCAGCTCCGCGTCGCGAGGCAGCCGCAGCGCGGTATGCAACACCGCACGGTCCTCGGTGGCGTTGATGTGCTCGCCTCTGAACATCGCGTCCCTGCGACCTGCCACGTCCGTCTGCTCCGCGAGGCGCAGCAGGGCCGTGATGACGTCGTCGTTGATCAGGTTCTTCGACAGGTCCACGTGCAGATCCCCAGCGGAGTGCGTGAAACGAGAGGCCCGGTCCGGGTCATCGGCGAAGGCGTCGCGGAGCCCCAGGTCGGCAGTGTCAGCGAGCTCATCCAGCTCTTCCCAGGCAGTGGTGGTGGTGGCGTCAACCGGCTTGATCATGCCCCCAAGAGTAGACGGCGACGTGTTCAGAACGTCACCGCGAGCGCGGGACAAGCGCGGAGGGCCCCGGCGTGCTGGCGCATCGATATCTGTGCGCCCGGGATCCTCTAACCTTTGGCTGAAGGCCGGGATCGGTCGTTAACCAGCTTGTGCAGCGTGGCTGCTTTCTTTCGACCGGCTGAACGTGAAATATGTCTCTACGAGGCAATTCCATCGCGCTGGGAGGTTTTCGCTATGAGCGAACCCGACACGACGATAACAATGAGACAGGTCCTGGGGAGGGTGCCCTCTCCATCCCGTCTGCTGCGAGGAATCAGGGCGCATGTGGTGTTCCTTTTTCTGTGCGGGGTGCTCCTTGCCGTAGTGATTCCTCAGTCTCCCCGGCTTCCCGGTCTGTGGATTGGATGGTTGTTATCGCTTTGTGCGGCTGGGGTTTTGCTTTGTATGCGACAGGCCCAGCCTGGGATTGACGATCGTGAGGTCGACATGATCCTCGCCGTCACTGCTTTGGGCGCGGGGATCTGGACGCTGCGCCAATGGCCTGGCGTTGGCAGCCCTGTGGCGGTCACCGCGGCATGGCTTCTCTGCTTGGCTGCTTGCTTGCTGATGCTGAGCGGAACCAGGGCCATGATGTGGGTCTGGCCTGCCGCCCTTCCCGCATTGGTGTGGCTGTTGCCTCCGCCGGGCAACCTGATCACCATGGCCGCTGTCGTCGTCCTGTGGGCCGGTGCCGTCGCGCTGGTGGTGACCCGCCGGGGCTGGGCGCCTGAGGGTCAGCTGGGGCCTATCCCTGCCTCTCACTACGTCACAGTTGGCGTGGCGCTGGTTCTCGTTGCCGTCCTCTCAAGGATCGGAGTGGTGTCATGACTGCGACAATGCCCAGACGCGCCCTCGGCCAGGGCGCGCTCCTTCCGCCCGGAGAAGCCCCTGCGCCTTTCCCCGATTCAGAATTCGTAGCTCCCGACCAGGCGCTTGATGTGGCCTGCCATGCCTTGGAGTACCGTTCCCCCAAGTACTCAGCCCATGCGGTGCTGGCCCGTTGGCAGCGGGTGCTTCTGGTCATCTGCTTTCTTGTTCTCCTGGCCGGCCTGATTGTTGCCCCGGGAATCACCGGTGTCCTGTTGATCGGGCTGTTGACCTGCTCATACCTCTGGGCGCTGGTTTTCCGCCTTCTGATATTCAAACGCGGAGCCAGGGGAGGGCAGCTGATAAAGATCAGCGACGAGGAGGCACGGTCATTTCCGGAGAGCGAGCTTCCGACCTACACGGTGCTGGTCCCGGTTTTCAGAGAGCCACTCATCGGAGAGCTGGTGGAGGCCCTGGAGCGTATCGACTATCCCCGGGACAAATTGGACATCAGGCTTCTGCTGGAGTCCGGTGACACTGAGACGATCGACGCGGCCAGCAGACTGAGGCCCCGAGCGCACCTGACGGTCGTCCAGGTGCCGAAGGCCGATCCGCAGACGAAACCGAAGGCGTGCAACTTTGGCCTCCTCACGTCGCGAGGAGAGCTGTGCACCATCTACGACGCCGAGGACCAGCCCGACCCGCTCCAGCTGCGCAAAGCCGTCATCGCACTGCACCGCCTGGGCCCTGCCTATGCCTGCGTCCAGGCCCGCCTGGGCTTCTACAACTCACGCCAGAACCTGCTCACCCGCTGGTTCACGCTCGACTACGGCACCTGGTTCAGCAACATCCTGCCGGGCCTGGTGGACATCTGTGCCCCTATCCCCCTGGGGGGAACCTCGAACCATTTCCGGGTCGCCGCGCTCAAGGTCGTGGGTGCATGGGATCCGTGGAACGTCACCGAGGACGCCGACCTGGGACTCAGGCTGCGGCGGGCCGGATATCAGGTCAGCGTGCTCGACTCCACGACCCTGGAGGAGGCCAACCCCGACCCCATCAACTGGATCCGGCAGCGTAGCCGCTGGTACAAGGGATACCTGCAGACCTTCTTGGTGCACATGCGGTCACCTCGGCTGATCACCGACCAGCTCGGCTGGCGATCGGTCGTGGACATGGCGGTCTTCGTCGCCGGCACTCCGCTGCTCAGCGCGCTGAATGGGGTGTTCTGGATCCTCACCATGATCTGGTTCACCTCCCACTCCGAGCTGGTGGCGGGGCTGTTCCCACCCGGTATCTACCACCTAGGCCTGCTCTGCCTGGTCCTGGGCAATCTCTGCATCATGTACATGAACCTGTACACCGCGCGCACCATGGAGCGGCCCGACCTCCTCGTGGCGGCCCTGCTGGCGCCCGCCTACTGGGTGCTGATGTGGGTCGCCGCGGTGAAGGCCATCGTCCAGCTGGTCCGCAACCCCTCCTACTGGGAGAAGACCGCCCACGGTCTCCACCCCGAGGCCACCCCGCAGGTGGCTTCCAGCGCACCTGTCCCCACCGTCCCCAGGCAGGAGCAGGCATGGCAGTGAGGAGGCAGCGTTCGTGGATCTCCGACGACGGGATGGTCGCCCTCCTCACCGGTGCCCTGTACCTGGGATTCGGGATCTGGCTCACCAGCCAGGACCTCATCTTCCCGGACGCGATGAGCCGGGTGGCCAACGGCTATTACGTGGTCTTCAGCCGCGACCCGCACCTGGCCGCCATCGGCTTCGTCTGGAACCCCCTGCCGTCGCTCTCGACGATTCCGCTGCTGCTGCTCTCGCCGCTGGTGCCGGTGCTGGCATCCAAGGCATTTGCGGGAACCATTGTCTCTGTGTTCTGCGGGGCTCTCGCGATGGTGCTCTTCCGCAGGTTCCTGGCGCTGTTCGGGATGAACCGTGCGGGAGCGCTGATCCTCACAGGGATCCTCGCCGTCCAGCCGCTGGTGCTGATATCCGCGGCATGTGGGGCCAGCGAGTCCATGCTCCTGGCCACCGCCCTGTATGCGGCGTTGAACCTGGCCCGCTGGCTCAAGGAGGATGACCCGTGGCACCTGGTGCACGCTGGGCTCGGACTCGGGTTGGCATACCTGGTGCGGTACGAGGCGGTTGCGGCGGCGCTTGCCGCCAGCATCATCGTCCTTGGCATCAGTCTCTGGCGGACCCGGGGCGGCCGCCGCCGCAAAACCGTGGCCCTGCTCGATCTTTTCCTGGTGGGCAGTCCCTTCGCGGCGGCCTTCGTCGTGTGGGCGACGGTTTCACAGCTGGTCGGACAGTCGTGGTTCCAGACCTACACCTCCCCGTACGGCAACAGCGCCCAGGTCAACAACGACCGCACGTCCATAGACTCCTTCACCGGCGGAGGGCTTGATGGGATCCTGGGCTACCTGAGCAGCCAGCTGTTCGCCGTGGCGCCCTTTGCCATCCTGTTCATAGTCATTGCCGTGGCGATAGCCGTGCGGCGCAGAGAGCCCGGGATCCTCGGCCCAGCCGCGGTTCTCGGTGGGATCCTCGCCTTTGATGAGTGGGCCTTCATCAGCGGGGCGTCCTTTGGATGGCTGCGGTTTCAGATCATGGCCATTCCCTGGGGACTCCTGATGGCCGGCTACATCCTGGGTTCCCTCAGGCGGGGGACGGGACGACTCGCGTTCCGCAAGACGGTGACCTGGGTGGTGCTGATCTCCACGATCGCTCCGCTGCCACTGGCCTGGTGGGCCTCACTCAACCCGCGCCTGGCGCGGGAGGAGAATCTGGCATTCGAGGTGTCGCAGGCACGCCAGTATGCCACGCAGGCACAGGTGGCGGCATACCTCGACTCGCTGAGCCTACCCAATGGCAGCGTCATCTCGGATGTCGCCTACTCCTTCCCGATCGTCCTGGCCAGTCGCAACCCGCACCAGTTCGTCATCACGCCCGACCGGGACTTCCGGGAGAAACTGACCGATCCGGTGGGCGGCAAGGTGCGCTACGCCCTCGTAACCGATCCCCAGTACTCCCTGGCTGACGCCATTTCAGCACAGTTCCCGGGCATACACGACACTGGCGGGGGCGTGGCGACCCTGGAGCGTGAGTGGATCGACGGCCGCGGCACCATATGGCGGCTCTACGCGTTCAACGGTGCGCATTGAGACGCTGGGAATAGACGCAGCCCAGGGCGGTTAGGGCCCTGGGCGCAGGGGCAGATACTCCGCGACGCGTAGCCCGCGGGTTCCCCGTGCGGGGTCAGCCGACCACGGAGATGTGGACGTGGTCGTAGTGGTTTGCGGTGGCGGAGCCGCGGTCCGACATGGAACGCCACCCCTCCGATGAACGTTGGGTGGTCCAGATCTTCTGAGCATGGATCACCTCCATGACACCGAGTTCGCTGGCATGCTCACGCAGCCACCGGGCGATCTCCCAGGCTCGGTCCCCGGAGACCATCACGTCGATGGCCCGTCCCTGCCCGTGATACCCGGACTCGTTGCGGTAGCCGCCGTAGGTCTTTACATCCGGGAAGGTGGCGCAGACCTTGCGCAGCACGGAGACCGACTTTGCGGTCAGCCCCGACTCGATGCTCTTCGCCGACGACGAGGAGCAGGTCCCTGAGCTCTCGGACTGCGCCGACGAGGAGGAACTCGGCGAGGACGACGTCGGCGAAGCGGAAGGGGTCTCCGGCTTCTCATCAGAGAGCAGGTCGGACTTCACCCAGCCCGCCCGGCCCTTGTAGGAAACCTGCTGCCAGCCGTTGGTGGAGACATCCGTCACAGTCAGCGCGATGCCGGCATCAAGCGTGGTCCGCACGTCATAGCTCGACCCGGGGCCGGTGCGGACATTCGCAGACGAGACGATGTACTTCTCTCCCACCTTGTTTCCCAGCTCCGATGGGTCGAAGGTATCGGTGGGCGTTGGGGTTGCGCTCTCGGAGGTGCTCTCCGGCGTGGGAGTCGCCTCAGCCGAGGTTGCCTCGGTACTGGGCGCGGTCGGCAGGGGTGCGAGGGCGCTGGCGTCTGTCTCACTCGATTCCGATGGCGAGGGCAGGGGAGTGCGCTCGTTGCCGCGGCTGACGCCCAGGTTGACGTCGCTGTAGGTCGGGTCTGCCACCTGGTCAGAGTTTCCTTTGCTCGAGATGGCGAAGGAACCTGCGATGACTAGGCCTGAAAGTGCTATGGGAGCTATGAACTTGCCGAAGAGGCGTGGTCGCTTGGCCCCCCGTCGTGGGGAAGAAACGGCGGAAGGGGTGATGTCGAGGATGTAGTCTTCATCCCCGTCCTGGAAGGCGCGTCGTGCCTTTGCCATGGGTCCCCTCATTTCTTAGAATTTCCTGAACTTCTCTCAGGATAGGTGGTGGTTGCGGATTGCACAAACCTCGTGGCAATAATGTCTGAGCGTCAGACGTATCATCTCATACGGCAGGCGCCAGCGGTCGCGACCTTCCCCGGCGGGCCGGGAGGTCTTCACAGGCGCAGGAAATGTGATCCTGGACCCTGTCCTGTCGTAAGTTCGTGGTGTGGAGACCGAAGAAGGCGGGCGCCATGACACCTCAAGGTTCTTCCCGGTAGTCTGCGAAGGACCCACCGTAAAAGGAAGCTGAATGACTTCACCGATCGTGCGGGCGAGCCGACTGGCCATGAGTCTTCTCTTGGCCATCTTGCCGGTCCTGCTCCGTCCAGGCGCTGAGGCCTGGGCGGACCCAGTCCCTACCCAGATCCAGGCTGCCGTCGAGGCGAACATGACAGGCCAGGTCAACGCCACGGGGGTCCTGAGCGACGCTGCGGGCCAGGGGGTTGGTAACGGGCAGCTGACGGTCTCTGTCGGCGGCCAGGCGGTGCATACCGCCAACACCGGCGCAGACGGTGCCTTCTCCATGCAGTTCAACCTGCCCGCGGACAAGATCGTGGGGCCCCAGGACCTCGTGATCTCCTATGCGGGTGACGGCGCCCATGGCGCGTCGTCGCACACTTCCCGGATCGAGTTTCCGGCGCAGGGGAGCACCGCTGTCACCTTGGAGATCGGCTCCACGAATGTGAATCCAGGGGATGTGGTGAATGTCTCAGGGAACGTCAAGACGGCAACCGGTGGCGCTGTGGCGGGAGCCACCGTGACCTTCGCTTTCGAGGGAACGCAGCTCCCGGAGTCCACCGTCGTGACGGATGCGGGCGGGAACTTCAGCACTCACGCGGAGATCCCGGGCACGGCTGCGATCGGTTCCGGCAAGCTGGTCGCGACCTTCGCGGGCGGTGGCAACCTGTCAGCCGGGTCGGCGGAGCATGTCTTCACCGTCGACGAGCCGGCGGCGGAGAGGAGTCCCACGTTCACTCCCGCCGAGACGCCGACAGGGGCCTCCGCGCCCGCGGCTGCCTCCTCGATGACGGCGTCGCCGACAGCCACCCCGTCGTCGACGGCCACCGCGACTGAGGGTGGCCGGAAGGACTTCCCGGTCATATGGTTCCTGGCCGGAGCCGTCGTCTTCCTGGCCGCTGGGGCGCTGACCCTGCTCGGGCTCGTGGTCCGCGCCCGGCGCCGCGAGGCAGATGAGGGCACGCTCGGCTTGATCGGCGACGCGTCGGAGGACTCGCAGGAGTTCGAGCTGAACCTTGAGGAGCCCAGGCCAGCTGAGGCCGGGCCCACCGAGAAGTTCACCCCCGGCCCCACCGAGGTGATCACTCCCAGGCGGGCGCCTGACCCTGTTCAGGAGCCCCAGGCCATGCCGCCTGCCTGGTTCCGTGAGGGGCCAGAATCCGCGCCGGTCGCGCAGCGTGCCCACCGGGCCGCGAGCGAGAGCACCCCAGGTGAGGACTGGGATGACTTCACCGAGGCGGAGATCACCCAGGTCCGCCCGCGGCACAGCCCCAGGCCGCGTCGCGGCATGTGATGCGCCTGTGTGCTATGAACCGGGTGATACCTCTTAACCCCGGAGATTGCGGCAGCGGTCACGCAGGGCCGCCAGGTCGCCCCCGGTGAGGGCGTCGCCGAGCAGGTGCCTGCCTATGCAGACGGCGGATGCGCCGGCCTGCAACCATTGCTTCGCCGTGAAGGCGATCAGGCCGTCACGCGGCACCACCCGCTCGATCAGCCCGAGGCTGCGCAGGTGCTCTGCCATCGCGGGGCCGACCACTTCAGCCGGACGCAGCTGCACCCCGGTGACCGGCAGTCCCAGCGCTGAAACCACCTCGCCGGGCGTCATGGCCGAGCCATAGCAGGCCACCCCAGCAGCCCTGGCCGACGCCGCCAGGTCCGCACCGGTGAAGTCGGGCAGGAGGAAATCAGCGCCCAGGGACGCGGGCTCGGCAGAGGTGTCTATGGGTCCGTGAACACCGATCCTGATCCGTGTCCCGTAGAGCGCGGCGAGCTCCTCAAGAGCGGGCAGCCCGGCAGGTAGGGAGAGATTCGGTACGCCTTCCTGGGCCAGTACCTCGATGACCCCGATGAGATCGTCCAGGGAGGCTTCGTCCAGCAGTGCGACGACACCGGTCAGGGGAGCATCAGACATGGGGCAATCATGCCATTGCGGGGTGTTCACCGGGCGTGGCGTCCTTAGACGCTGGTCAGCGGGTAATTTTAACGCGACGCGGAAGCTCCGGACGGGGCTCCGGATAGGAATGTCCTGGTGGTGTCCCACGGGGTCGCGGAGCCTGTCCTGGAGCCTCTCGCGCGAGTGGGTTCTGACTACTCACGAAGGGCAACACGACCCCCTTGCTGAAAGTCGATCACTCTTCAGGCAGGCCAAAGGGCTGGCAAGGGGGATTAGTCGTGGTTAACGGTTCGGGTGAGAATCGATTATTCGCTGTTAACACGAGCGCCAATTAGCTTCCCTGTGGGGAGCGAGTGCGCTAGTGTAGTTCTCGCCGGAACGCAGGACACGTAGCCTGTTCCCCCCATCTGGGCAGCGGACCGCGTAGCCGGCTCCCGGTTCGCCGGGACCCAAGGACGCCCGCGCCCGCCCGAACCCCCCCATCGGACGGGCGCGGGCCTCTAGTTTTCACCAGACTTTCGCAACCCCCGCTCGTGTCGCATGATGGAAGTTCGTCCACGGAGGCGGCCGATGGGGTAGGCGGCGCGCCAAGGTAACCAGCTGAAACGTCACCAGGACGTAGCCTGAAGCCAGGCGGACTACAGCCCAGGCACCGCATCCCGGAGGTGAAAACCAGCGGACCTCCGGTCCGCGCCACTAGTGTGAGTCCATGAGCAACTGGCTGGGCGACCTGCTATCCCGGATCCTTCGCGACCTCGTCGCCCAATTCAGGTCTGACGTGAAACGATCGCACCGGGCCAGCGGCACGAGGCGGCGCGGTGCGGGGGCATCCGGCAACAGGGCAGGACAAAGCGGCAACAGCTCTCAGCGGGCTGGCGACCCAGCCCGCGGCGGATACCCCGGCGACTTCAAGGGAACACCCCGGATCACCTACTCCCCGGCCCCGGGGAATGAGGCCGACCCAGGCGAGGTGGTGTGGACCTGGGTGCCCTACGAGGAGGACCACAGGGAGGGCAAGGACCGGCCCGTGCTGATCATCGGCCGTGACGGCAACTGGCTGCTCGGCCTGCAGCTCACCTCAAAGGACCACGACCGTGACGCCGCGCAGGAGGCACGCAGCGGACGGCTCTGGATGGACATCGGCACGGGGGAGTGGGATCCGCAGCGACGTCCCAGCGAGGTGCGCCTGAACCGGATCATCCGCGTCGATCCTGGCGGTGTCCGCCGGATCGGGGCGGTCCTCGACCGCGATATCTTCGACGCCGTCGCCAGCGCAGTTCGTCCGTGAGAACCGCCGACAGGCGGGAATTTACGTGGGATCATTCGGGTTGACCCATTGGAGGCTCGATAAGGGAGTCTGTGACCCAATCCAGGAGGGTTCTTGATAACCGTCACCGACCTGCGCAAGGTGTACAAGCAGTCCGGCCGTGAGGTACGTGCCCTCGACGGCGTCTCACTGACGGTGCCTGAGGGCAGTGTCCACGGCATCATCGGCCACTCCGGCGCCGGGAAGTCCACCCTGGTGCGCTGCCTGGCGATGCTGGATCGTCCCACCTCGGGACGCATCGAGATCGGCGGGGTGGACCTGACCAGCGTCCACTCGGCTGCGCTGCGCAACGCACGCCGCCGCCTCGGGCTGGTGTTCCAGCACGCCAACCTGTTCGACTCCCGCACCGTGTGGCGCAACATCACCTACCCGCTCGAGATCCAGGGAACCCCCAGCCAGAAAAGCCGCGAGCGGGCCCATGAGCTCCTGGAACTCGTCGGGCTGGCGGACTCCGCCAACGCCTACCCGGCGCAGCTCTCGGGCGGGCAGCGGCAGCGGGTGGGCATCGCGCGGGCATTGGCGACCAGCCCCGCCGTGCTGCTGTGCGATGAGCCGACCTCCGCCCTCGACCCGCGCACCACCGACGAGATCCTCGACCTGATCACCGGGCTGCGCTCCCAGCTGGGATTGGCCGTGCTGGTGATCACTCATGAGATGCATGTGGTCAAACGCGTCTGCGACTCGGTCTCGCTCCTGGAGGCGGGACGGATCATCGAGTCCGGTCCCCTCACCGACGTGATCCGCAGCCTCGATGGCTCTTTGTCGCAGGCGCTGTTCGGCATCCCGCCACACGACCCCAGCGCCGAGGAGGGCGGGAACCTGGTCGACGTGCTGGCCTCCGGCAGCACCGCCGACCGCCCGGTGGTGGCGCTCACATCGCAGCATTTCGGGGTGACGATGCCCATCGTCGCGGGCAGCGTCGAACACCTGGCGGGGATCACGTTCAGCCACCTCAGGCTGCGCGTCCCAGACGGCACCGACCCAGATGCCGTCGTCGGGTATCTGCAAGAACTCGGGGCCGATGCCCAGCGGACCCCCGAGACCGCACTGAATGGAGCCAGCTGATGCCTCTGCTTGAACTGAGCTTCAACGAGATCCTCCAGGCTCTCGATCCCGCGATCAAGGAGACCTTGATCATGGTTGGCATGTCGAGCGTCGCAACCGTGCTCCTGGGGTTGCCGCTCGGGGTGGTGCTGTTCACCACGCAACGCGGCGGGATCATCGCGAACCCGGTGCTCTCGGTCGCGCTCTCGACCATCGCGAACATCACCCGGTCCATCCCCTACGCCATCTTGATGCTGAGCCTGATCCCGTTCACCCGCTGGCTCGTCGGCTCCTCGATCGGTCCGCAGGCAGCCTGCGTCTCCCTGACGATCGGGGCCGTGCCGTTCTTCGCCCGGCTGGTGGAGTCGGCGCTGCGCGACGTCCACTCAGGCAAGGTGGACGCAGCCCATGCCATGGGCTCCACCCGGATGCAGACCATCACCAAGGTGCTGCTCCCAGAGGCTGCGCCATCGCTGGTGGCGGCTGTCACGACGACGGTGGTCACCCTGGTCGGCTACTCCGCCATGGCGGGGCTGATCGGCGGCGGCGGCCTGGGGCGCCTGGCGTACAACTACGGCTATCAGCGCTTCGAGCCAACCGTTCAACTGGTCACCATCGCGATTCTCGTGGGAATGGTTCAGCTCATCCAGGTGTTGGGAGATGTAGTGATCCGTTACGTCGACCATCGCTGATGGGGCTTCGGCGTACCACGACAACGGTGGCCAACTCGTGGTTGGCCCAGAAAGGACGCACCCAGAATGCGTAGATACCTCTCCCTGCTGGCGGGCTTGTTGGCCGCCACCCTGGCGCTGACGGCCTGCGGCTCCAGCGGCTCAGGCGACTCCGGCACCACGAAGGTGACGGTCGGCGCCAGTCCCGTGCCACACGCGAAGATCCTCCAGTACGTCCGCGACAATCTCGCCAAGGACGCCGGCATCGAACTGGAGATCAAGGAGTTCGACGACTACGTGCTCCCCAACTCCGCGCTGAATGACGGCTCGCTGGACGCCAACTACTACCAGCACCTGCCCTACCTGGAGAACGAGATGTCCCAGAAGGGCTACAAGTTCACCCACGGCGCGGGCATCCACATCGAGCCTCTCTCCGTTTTCTCCCGTAAGTACAGCGACCTGGCCTCCGTGCCTGATGGCGCCACCATCGCCATCACCAGCGACGTGTCCAACCAGTACCGTGCCCTGAAGCTGCTGGAGAAGGCCGGCCTGCTGCAGAACCTCACCAAGGACGCCACCGTCCTGTCGCTGACCGCTGAGCAGAACCCACGTGGCTTCAAGTTCGAGGAGAACCAGCCCGAGGTCATCGTTCAGTTGCTGGATGACTCCGCCATCGACCTGGCCTTCATCAACTCGAACTTCATCCTGAGCGCAGGCCTGAACACCAGCGGTGCACTGCTGGTCGAGGAGGTCGAGGACAACCCCTACGCCAACCTGCTCGTGTGGCGCGAGGACAACACCAATCCCGGAGTCCAGAAACTCGACGAACTGCTGCACAGCCAGCAGGTCAAGGACTTCATCAAGACCACCTGGCCGGAGGGCGAGGTGATCGCGGCCAAGTGATCGCGGACCGCCCCGCGCTTCCGCCCGGCTCCGGTCAGCGGAAGCGCGGTAGGCGGCCGTAGAAGATGTTTCCCGGAGTCTGATAGGTCTCCTGGGACGAGGCTCGGTGAGCTTTGCAGTACCTGAGGTAGCGGGTCGTGTCGGGCCAGAACACGAACACGGTTCCCAGCAGCGCCAAGGCAGCCCCGGGCAGCGCCCACAGATCAAACAGCAGCATCGCGACCACCGTCAGAGCCAGCGCCGTGATCGCGATGGGCCGCGACCAGCTCCAGCCGATCCAGGCCTGATACCCCGCGACGGCGCAGGCCCCCGCCACCAGCACGACGACGAGCGCCAGCACCCCTTCCAAGGTCAGCGACAGCCACTTCCCGGGATCAGGGCTCACCCACTGGACCAGATTCGCCGATGCCGGGTACGAGCTGGGGTGCACGGCGAGCCACCAGTGCCGCCCATAGACGACTGCGATGGCCGCGGCGGCCAGGCAGAAGAGCACCAGTGCCACCAGCGTGCTCCACGGCCTGGGTGGTTCTCCTGTGCGCTTGGACAGGGGGACCTCCTGGCGCAGCACCGGCAGCGGCGGCAGCGTCGCGATCTCCTTGACAGCGGGCGTGACGCCGGCAGGCCCGCTGGGGGGCTGGGGCCCTGGGGCAGGACTAGATGGCGCTGGGCCCCCAGAAACGGGCGTTCCTGGCGGTGTGGCCTGTGGAGGGGGTATCGGATGGGTGGTCATCGTCCTCCAAGACTACTGGGCTGAGGGCGTAAGACGCCTGTGCGCCAGCTCCGCCAGGAGGGCGGAGCCGTCGGCGATCACGGAATCATCGAAACGGCAGTAGGCCGAGTGGTTCATCGGGGCGGTCGCCGGGTCCAGCTCGGGCAGGCAGGCTGACAGGCCGATGAAGCAGCCGGGAGTCACCTCCAGGATGCGGGAGAAGTCCTCGGCAGCAGCCAGCGGATTGCTCCAGCGGGCATGCCGGTCCTCGCCGAACACCTCAGCCACCACCTCGGCGACATGGTCCGCAGCAGCGTCGTCGTTGACGGTGACGGGATACTGCTCGACCACCTCGATCTCCACGCTGACGCCGTGGACCCGGGCGATGCCCTCCAGCAGCTCCGGCCAGAGCTGCATCAGGCGTGACCGGGATGCTTCGGAGAAGGTGCGCATCGTGGCGTCGAAGAAGGCGTCCTCCGGAATCACATTGGCCGCCGTGCCCGCCTGTACCCGGCCCACGCTGACCACCACAGGGTCGAAGATGCTGAACCGGCGCGTGACCATGGCGTGGGTGGCGGTGATCATCTCCGCCAGCGCGGGGACGGGGTCGGCGGCCAGTTGCGGAGCGGAGCCGTGACCCCCACGTCCCACCACCCGGGCCTTGATCACATCGGCCCCGGCCATCACCGGGCCGGGTTTGGTGGAGAAGGTGCCCAGCGGATCCAGCCCCGCCCACACATGGATGGCCCAGGCAGCATCGGGACGCCGCCCGGCAGCGTCCAGCAGGCCCTCGCCAATCATGTGGCCACAGCCGTCGAAACCCTCCTCGCCCGGCTGGAACTGGAGGATCACATCCCCAGCCAGCTCATCGCGATGGGCTGCGAGCGCCTTAGCGGCTCCGACCAGCAATGACATGTGCAGATCGTGTCCGCAGGCATGCATGTTGCCGTTCTCCGATGCGAACGGCTCACCAGACAGCTCCCTGACCGGCAGGCCGTCCATGTCGCCGCGAAGTAGCACGACGGGTCTTTCATTGTCGCCAGGGGCCGTGCCGCGCAGCACCGCGACGATGCTGCTCAGCGATTTGCCCAGCGTGATCTCCAACGGCAGGCCGTCGAGGGCCTTCAGCACCCGAGCCTGGGTCAGGGGCAGGTCGAGCCCAACCTCAGGAATCTGGTGGAGTTCGCGGCGCAGGGCCACGAGCTCGGTGCTCAACTGGTTGCAGTACTCCCGGATACTCACGAGCACCAAGTCTTTCACGCCTCAGGCGAGGCCGCGGGCAGGGACCGTATCGCGACTCGCTCCGCTCAATTCGTCGCAAATACTGAGAAACTCATAAGATGTTCTCATGCAAGCCGTCTCTAAGCCTCACCTGGTGCGTCGGCAGTCAGCGCTGATGTTGAAATGCTCAGACACGGAGCCGGTTGTGCAGAGCCTGAGAGAACGTCTGGACCCATCAGCGGCAGACGGAGTGTCCGCTCATCTCAACCTGCTGTACCCGTTCACCACGAACCTTTCGATGGGAGACGACGACGCCCTGATCGAGGTGCTGCGCGACTTCGGGCGCTTCCACATCGACTTCACCCGCACCGGCTGGTTCGGGACCGACTCGGTGTACCTGGTGCCCGACAACACGACGGTGCTGACGAACCTCGTCACCAGGATCCGTGAGGTGTTCCCGGAATATCCGGCCTTCGGCGCCGTCCCCGAGCGTGCCGTCCCGCACGTGACCATCGGCAAGCGTGCCCCAGCCTCGGAGCTGCGGGCCGCGGAGGCCGAAGTGCTTGCGAAGCTCCCGGTCCGCCAGGTCTGCACCACCGTCGAGCTGTGGAGTGGTCCCCCGCCCGGCACAGGCCGCTGGCAGCGGCATCGCACCTACCAGCTGGGGGAGTGAATAGCAGGTCCCCGTCCCTGTGCTGGGACGGGGACCTGCTGTCTGGCTGGGCAGGGTGTCACTTCATGGAGCCGGTCTCCAGGAAACGGACATGCCAGCTGAGGGCGCTGGACAGGTCATGCGGGGTGTGCTGCCCATTGGCCTTCGTGGCGGCCAGTTTCACGTACTCGCGCAGCGGTTCCTTGTAATCCGGGTGTGCGCAGTTCTCGATGATCGCCTGGGCGCGCTGCCTGGGTGCCAGGCCGCGCAGGTCGGCCAGTCCCTGCTCCGTGATGATCAGGTCTACGTCGTGTTCGGTGTGGTCCACATGGCTGACCATCGGGGTGATGGCCGAGATCGCCCCGCCCTTCGCCGTCGACGGAGTCACGAAGGCGGAGAAGAAGCCGTTGCGGGTGAAGTCGCCCGAGCCGCCGATGCCGTTCTGCATCCGGGAGCCCATGATGTGGGTGGAGTTGACGTTGCCGTAGATGTCGGCCTCGATCATGCCATTGCAGGCGATGACACCCATGCGGCGGATTGGCTCCGGATGGTTGGAGACGTCCTGCGGGCGCAGAATGATCTTCTTGGTGTAGTCGGCAGCGTTCTCGTTCATCTTGTGTGCGGCCTCGGGGGACAGCGAGAACGCCGTGGCGGAGGCCACCAGGAGCTTGCCGGAGTCCAGCAGGTCGACCATGCCGTCCTGGATCACCTCGGTGTATGAGGTCAGGTTCTCGAACGGACCCTCCAGTAGGCCGGCGAGCACCGCGTTAGCGATGTTCCCGACCCCTGACTGCAGCGGGAGCAGGTTCTCGGGCAGGCGGCCGTGCTTGACCTCGTCGGCCAGGAAGTCCAGGAAATAGCCGGCGATGGCGCGGGAGTCGTCGTCGAGCGGTTTGAACGGGGTGTTCCGGTCGGCCGCGTCGGTGGCGATGACGGCCACCACCTTCTCCGGGTCCACCAGCATGGTCTTGCCGCCAATGCGGTCGCCCGGGGCTGTGATGGGCAGGGGTACCCGGCTCGGGGGCAGCGCGCCGATGGGGTAGTAGATGTCGTGCATGCCGTAGAGGTCTTCCGACTGCCACGAGTTGACCTCGATGATCACCTTGTCAGCCTGGTCGACGTAGGTGCGGTTCATGCCCACCGACGATGACGGCACGATCTCGCCGTAGGTCGTGATGGCGGTGGCCTCGATCACGGCCAGGTTGAGCTTGCCCAGGAAGCCCTGGGTCACCTGGTTCCCGACATGCGACAGGTGGATGTCGGTGTAGTAGGAGTCGCCCTTGTTGATGGCGGTGCGCATCGCAGGGTCGGACTGGTAGGGCTGCCGGTAGGCGACGCCGCCTGTGGCAGCCAGCGCTCCGTCCAGTTCGGGGGCGGTGGAGGCGCCGGTCCAGACGCCGACCCGGAACTCCTCTCCCTTCTCGTGGGCAGCGGTGATGCGCTCGGCGAGCGCACCGGGGAAGGCTTTGGGATAGCCAGCGCCGGTGAAGCCGGAGAAGCCGATATTCCAGCCATTCTCCACCAGGGCTGCGGCATCCGCCGCAGACATCACCTTGGAACGGAACCTCTCGTTCCGAATCCGATCTGACATATTCCCTCCTTGGAAGAACCTGCATGTGGTGGTTGTAAGCGTATCGGCTCACTGCCCAGGGAACGCATGGGGGTGTCGCCATTCCCGCGTGGCCAGGGAATGCCGTTCAGGACCCAGGACCCGCTAGGACCAGGTCGGTCAGGGCATCGAGCCGGGGGAAGGCGATGACTGCGTCTGCCCGGGTCGCCGTCGCGGGTTTCGCGCAGTAGGCGACGCTGAGCCCGGCGGCAGCGAGCATCCCCAGGTCGTTGGCGCCGTCACCCACTGCCACGGCGTATTCGAGTGGGACGCCGGAGTCCTGCGCGAACTGGGTGAGGTCGCGGGCTTTCTGGGCCCGGTCCACGACGGTGCCGGTCACCTGGCCCGTCAGATGGCCGTTGCGTACCTCCAGGTGGTTGGCGTTGAAGAAGTCGAGGCACAGTTCCTCTGCCAGCGGGCCCACCAGGGCGCTGAACCCGCCCGAGGTGACGCCCACCCGCACCCCCGCCTCGTGGAGGGCCGCGATCAGCTCCCGGGCCCCCGGGGAGAGGGTCATGCAGGGAAGCACGTCGCCGAAGACACCGGCTGGCAGGCCCCTCAGCGTGGCCACTCGCTCCCGTAGCGAGCTCTCGAAGTCGAGCTCACCGCGCATGGCGCGTTCGGTGATGGACGCGACAAGGCCGCCGGTCCCCGCGTGGGAGGCCAGGAGGTCGATGGCCTCTGTCGTGGTCAGGGTCGAGTCCACATCCATCATCACCAGACGCGCCGGCTCCGTGGCCAGGGGCCCTGTCACCACCCCACCCGAGGCCACTTCAACAAGACTCAGCCGCATCTGCTCCGGGTCGTCAGTATCGACGAGGTGACTGGCGGCGTACCCGAATGGCCGCGGCTGCCAGCCGGCCTCAACATCAAAGGGGAGAGCGACCGGAGCCGGATTCAAGGCGGTGAGGCGGGCACGCATGGCGTCGAGGCTATCCAGAAAACCTACCCCGGGAAAACAAGCCTCGAGAAAACGATCTGGGCCCTCCCGGAGTGGGGCGGGAGGGCCCAGACGATCTCTCAACAGGTATGGCCTCCAGGCCACGGGCTCAGCGGCTGGCAGCAGCCAGGGTGGCTTTCAGCTCGATGGTCTCACCGTCCCGGAGGACCTTCAGCGTCACCTCCTTGCCCACCTCGTGGGTGCGTATCTGCGCCACCAGGGACTCAGTCCCCACCACCGGGGTGCCGTCGATGGCGGTGATGAGGTCGCCGGTGCGCAAACCGGCTTTCTCGGCGGGGGATCCCTGGGTGACCTCATCCACCTTGGCCCCGAGCTGGGTCCCGGAGGAGCCGTCGCTGGCGCGGACCCCTATCTGGGCGTGCTTGACGGTTCCGTTTGCGATGAGCTGCTCAACCACGGACTTCGCCTGAGCTGACGGGATGGCGAAACCGATGCCGATGTTGCCGGACTGGCCGGAGGAGTTGCCCGAGGCCAGGGACGCGATCGAGGAGGTGATACCGACCAGCGCACCCGACGAGTCCACCAGGGCCCCGCCCGAGTTGCCGGGGTTGATTGCCGCGTTGGTCTGGATGGCGGAGGTGACCACCACATCGCTGCCCTGGTTATTCGCGGTGTTCTCCGAGGATACGGCCTGCGTGGTGACGGGCCGGTTCAGGGCCGAGACGATGCCGGTGGTGACGGTGTCGGATAGCCCCAGGGGGTTGCCGACAGCCATCACGGGCTGCCCCACCTTGAGGCCGGAGGAATCACCCCAGGACGCGACCGTCAGATCCGACGGCGGGTTCTCAAGCTTCAGCACCGCCAGGTCCGTGGAGGGATCGGTGCCGACGACGCTGGCTGCGTAGCTCTTGTCACCTATCGTGACGTTGATCTGGGCACCCTGGCCGGCGCTGGAGACCACGTGATTGTTGGTGACGATGTGCCCCTGGGAGTCGATGACCACACCCGACCCCTGGCCCTGGCCGCTGCTGCCGGCCACCTTGATGGCAACCACAGCGTTCTTGACGGCGGCCGCCGTGGCCGTCCAGTCGGGGCTGTTCGCGGACGACTGGGCCACCTGGGTGGTGGTCGCCGTGGAGACGGCGGAGGAGGCATTCGAGCCGCTGCCCAGGTAGTGGTTTGCGGCGACCGCGCTGACTCCACCAACTCCGGCCGACAGCAGGGCGACGGCAACCAGCCCCGCCAGGGTCTTCCGGCTCTTCCTGGGGCGCGTCGTCGTGGCCGCCTGAGCTGGGGCGGGGTATGGACCTGCGGCCGGGACCGCGCCAGGGGATACCGGGCTCGTGCCGTGAGACGGCCCGTTGGGGGTCTGTGCGCTCTGGCCTTGCCCAGTGGGAGTCTGGGGCATCTGGCTGCCCTGGCCGGCCTGGTAAGCGGGGCTTTGGGGGCTGGGGTGGCCGTCTTGGTGGGGCTGCTGTTGGTGGTTGTGCGATTGATAGGTGTTCTGCTGGTAGCCGGGCGCATTGTGGAAGGGATTCCCGGGCAGGCCGTCCTGGGTGAAGGCCGGGCGGTTGTTTTCCTGGTTCGTCATCGGAATCTCCATTCGTTCGCGTTGTGGCTACGGGAGATACGAAACTCCGGGAGTCTGTGAGCTACCTGTGAGTTTTTTGCGTGCTTCCTGTGGACAGGTCACGGAATTGTAAACGTCAGTTGATAGCTTCTGTCCTGAGCTACGACCCTGGTCCGACCAACCCGTTCAGCCAGCTCACGGCGCCACGGCAGATGCGAGTTGAAGACGCACCAGAACTGCCCGCCGGGACGCAGCACCCGGGCGATCTGGTCGAACATCCGCAGGGTTGGCCCGGACTCCTTCGCGTGACCCTGGTGGAACGGGGGATTGGCGGCGATGACGTCGAAGCTGTGGGCAGGGAAATCACTGAGGCCGTCAGCCCAGCGGACCTCGATGTCGAGGCCGTTTGCCTCAGCGGTGGCGCGGGTGGCGGTCACGGCCGACCAGGAGACATCGGTCGCTGTGGTCTCCAGGCCGTGCCGGGCGAGGAAGGCGGCGATCACCCCGTTTCCGCATCCGAGGTCCAGGGCTCGCCGGCCCTCGGGCTGCAGGTGGTCTAGGAGAAGCCGGGTGCCGTCGTCGATGCGGTTGCCGTTGAATGTGGCGCCGTGGGCGACGAGCACCAGGTCAAGGTCGGCGTGCCGGCGGTTCTTCGGCCACTCGGAGGTGAGCTGGTTCGGTCCCCAGCCCCGCAGGACCCGGCATTTGGAACGTCCCAGGCTGGCATTCACGGCCGTGAAATGACGGGCCAGCACCTGGTTCATGGAGCGGTTCATGTGCTTGACCCGGGCACCGCTGAGGAACAGCACATCCGAGGCGCCCTGGACGCTGGCGCACTGCTCATCCAGTGCCGCGAGGGATTTCGGCAGATGTCCCCAGGCGAGCGTCACGCCTCTCAGCTCGCCGGGGTGGGCAACGAGCAGGCCAGGATCGATCTCGGCCACGGCCTGTGCGTCACGCAGGTCGTCGCACCACACCCGGACGTCGCCGCTGCGTTCCCTGGCTGCGGTGACGAGACCGGGGGCGTCGATGACGGCGATTGCCTCGGCCCGCTCGGGGGACTCGTCCAGGATCAGTGGATCGACGGGGTGCATGCAGGAATCGTCTCACGGTGACGCCGCAGCCGCAGTGACCGAAAGGCCACGGAAGGGCATTTCGCTGTTGCTGTTCGGCACCATCTCATGTTCTTCCGGAAAGATGACAGATGCCTGACAGGCTTTCAGGCATGAATACCCTTATCCCAGCAGCGGACCGCGAAGAAACGGATTCCCCATGCCTCAGGCCTGTTGACCGCCGGCCTGTCCCTGATACCCGCAGAAGCCATTGCCAGGCTGCCATTGCGGGGCATCGGCATTGATGATCTGAACTCGCTGGCCCGGCTGTATCTCATGAGCCACCCTTCCGGCATTGGGGCTGATGATCTCGGCGCCCGGTCGGAGATCCTGGCCGCCTTCGCCGGTGAATACGGATTTCTCCGCTCCGACGCGAGCCTCTTGAGCGAGATTGATGGCCAGCCCGTGGGCGCTGTTATGACAGTGAATCCATCTGGGACGGCGGACTCCACGGCCCTTTCATCACCGACGTGTTCGCCGGTCCGGCGCACTGTGGTCTTGGCATAGTGGTCTTGGCATAGGAAAAGCTTTGCTGGCTGCCGCTTCTGATGACCCTTGCTGCGACGGAGCCTGAGAGCTGCTCACCTCCAAGAGAAAGAGGCAGCACCCATAGATGCTGCCTCTCGCGTTTCCGGGCCTTCAGTCCGACCGGCTCGGTGAGTCCTCCTGAGCCAGGGCGTCCATGAGGTCGATCATGAACTCTGTGTCTTCCTGAGCCAGGCGTTCCCAGCCGTTGGGGGCTCCCAGGGCAGTGAGCAGCTCTGTGTTGGCGGGGTCGGCGCTCATCTGCTCCAGGCCTTTCCAGACCGGTTCAACCAGGTGAGCTATGCCGGGGCTGACGAGCAGACTGCTGCGCACCACATAGATCCGGCTGCGGATCAGCTCGCGGAGCTGCATCTTCACTATCGAGGACAACTCCTCATAGGCATCCTGCGGGAAGAATCCGACCTGCACCTGCCCCTGAATGACCGCTTTGGCGACCAGCACCGGATTGGGGCGCAGTGACACATCGACATCCCGGTAGGCCAGGTTCGCAGGCTCCAGGAGGATGCGGCAGATTCGTTCGACGTCGGGGGCATCCGTGGCTGCCGCGGTTAACGGAGTGCTCAGGTCGGTCACCTGCTGGATATCGCTGTCAGCGGAGACCGCGACTGTTGCCTCTTTCGCCATACCGCTTGCCCAGGCGACAGGAAGATATCCTTTGTCTCTGACGAGATGAGCCGTGTCTGCCGCATTTGCGTAGACCAAATCAGCTCTACCCTCCGCGAAGGCAGAATGCAGATCAGCGAAATCCGTGTAAGACGTGGGATGAAAAGCCTCACCCGTGATCCGCTGCAGTTTGGTGTTGAAAATGAACCAGTCCGTGACATTCTGAATGTTCACATCAGGACTGATGGCGAAGTGCAAGGTCATTTCAGCGACCCTCGGCCTTCACCATTTCGGCGTAGAGCTTTTCCATCTCTGCCACCTTGTCGCGCGATGGCTCCCGGCGCACTGAGGTGTGTCCGAGAATCTGGCCATTGCGCACCTTCGGAATCACCGTGGCGTATACCCAGTAGTAGCCGCCGTCGGCCCGGAGGTTCTTCACGTAACCGCTCCAGCGCTTACCCTGCTGCACAGTGGACCACAGATCCTGATAGGCGGCGCGTGGCATGTCTGGATGGCGCAGGATCGCGTGCGGCGCCCCGATCAGCTCCTCCTTGGTGAAACCCGACATGATGACGAACGCCTCATTGCACGTGGTGATCATGCCGTCACGATCGGTCTGTGACACGATCAGCTCACCGGTCGGGAAACGAGTCTCCACGTCGGTGACCACCACCTGACGACTGCTGCCGTCGTAGTAGGTCCATTGCGCTGCCCGTCCCGGGCCGGTCATATCCCCCAGCTTTTTCATGCGAGTTCGCGAGCGAGGTCCTTGGCCGTCGCCTTCATCTCGAAGAGGATCATGCCGAGCTTGGCGTAGCCGTTCGAGATGCCGATCAGGACGGCCTCGTGTCCGGCTGCGATGTGCACGATGTAGCCGTCGCTGCCCTTGACCAGCACCTGCTCCAGCTCACCACGCTTCAGCTCGCTGACGGTGCGGGTTCCGGTCGCCAGCGCGGCGGCGCCCATGGCCGCGACGCGGTCCTCGTCAGTGCCCCCAGCCAGCGCCGAGGCGATGGGCAGGCCGTCGAGAGTCACGAGAAGCGCGCCCTCCAGGTCGGGGGTGAGAGCGACGAGCCTTTGCAGGTGTTGTTGGATCTGTTCAATCCTGGACATGGTCTTCCTTTGGTTTTGCGGTCCGGTGCTGGTCTCCAGCGCCCTGAGCGGTACGGTCATATTAGAAGTTTGGCGATAGAAGTGGATGGTTGTCAAAAGTTTAAAGCTCCGCTTTAGCCATACCTCCTAAAGTGACTATCCTTCTTGAGTGAATGTTGTTCGCTTCACGTGCTCTGAGTATGCCGAAAAAAAGGCCTTGATGGGGTGGGTGGTTTCGTGCATGGGGTTTGCGCGATCTGATTGAACCAGGCGGCGTCAGGCTCGTCCAGGGGCATCAGGCACTGGACGCCCGCCATTGTGGATGCCTGGGCCAGCGTGGTGACGCCAGGCGGCCAGGCCTGTGCAGGGTCAGGGCGGGCTTTGTCACTCCAAGACTTGGCCGCTTCTGAGATGCCAGATCCGTGCAGGGCCGGGCCGGCTCGGCACGGGGACTTGTCACGGGGTCGGGAGACCTGAGCTAGAACTAGTGTCGCGTGGCGTTAGTTCGCCGGTGTTTTTCTTCTCCTGGTTGCGGTGCCTCGCCTCATTCACCTCTTACATCACGGTACGCCCGGTAGCGTTTCACTCGGGTTGCCTTGGCACACCATCCGCCCCGGAACAACCTCCCAACTGAACTTCCACCACGCGACACTGGGTCGTGCCCGCGGGGTCGAGTCGGCGGTTGACATTTGCAAACGCGAAGCATAAATTCGCATTTGCGAAGATTGGAGGTAAGCCGATGACCCGATCCCGCCATCTGGCAGCAGCCTGCGGGGTGCTGCTGCTGGTTTCCATGTACGGACTTGCCCAGCCTGCCGCACAAGCAGATGACTCTGCCCCCAAGGTCCTGCTGATGCTGGACTCCTCCGGCTCCATGAAGGACGCCGACCCCTCTGGTGGCACCAAGATGGACGCGGCAAAGAAATCGCTGATCCGTGCCCTCGACTCCATACCCTCGAACGCAGAGGTCGGCCTGCGGGTCTACGGTGCTGATGCCGACGGCAACGGAGCCTCGGGGGCCTGCTCGGACTCTCGCCTGGCGCATCCTGTGGGCGCCCTGGATAAGGCCGGCCTGAGTGCGGCCATCAACCAGTTCCAGCCCCGCGGCGACACCCCTATCGCATACTCGCTGAAGGAGGGGGCAAAGGACCTGGGGGACGGCGGAAAGCGCCATGTCATCCTCGTCTCCGATGGCGAAGAGACCTGCTCGCCCGATCCCTGCCAGGAGATCCGCTCACTGATCGCCGGCGGCGTCAGTCTGCAGATCGACACCGTCGGATTCGCAGTCCAGGACAAAGCGCGCGAGCAGCTTTCCTGTATCGCAGAGGCCGGCGGAGGCACCTACTACGAGGCCAAGGACGCGACGGCCCTCGAATCGAGCCTGCAGCGTCTCGGGGCGCGTACCTCGCGTGAATTCACCGTCTCGGGCACACCGGTCCAGGGCACCGCGATCCCTGCTGGCGCTCCGCTGCTGACCCCCGGGCAGTACACAGACACCTCGGTTGCGTCCACATCTGAGGAAACCGAGAAGTATTACAGGGTGAAGCGGACCCAGCCCGGGTCCACGATACGTGTCAACATCCTGGCCCGTATGCCTGGTGCGAACACCAAGGAGTCGAACGAGCGCGCCGGCTGGGTGTGGAGCCTGAAGACTTTCGATGACGACTCTTGTGATAACCAGACCAGCTCCGGCCAGGACGGCTACAACACCGGGGTGGTGGTCGGGCAGACCTTGCTCTCCATGGGTCGGGATCCAAAACCAGGTGCCGCCACGCCGCCGAGTGGCTCAGAGAAATGCGCCGAGGCGAAGGAACTCTATTTCAATGTGAAACGCATCAAGGGCACTGGTGGTGAGACGCCGATTGAGATCCGGGTTATCGAGGAGGCTCCCATGGAGAACGCCGGTCAGCTGCCCGCCGGGGTGGTGGATACGCCCTCGGCCAGTGACAGCGGAGCGGCCTCTCCCGCCTCTGGTGATCCCACATCGGTGGTTGGCGGCGCGAGTTTCAATGACGCCTTGGAGGTGGGGTCTGGAACCTATAGCACCGAGGTGGTACCCGGCGAGATGGTCTTTTTCAAGACCCCCATAAAGTATGGCCAGAACGGTGTTTTCTCCCTCGACGGCTTGGAGGTCCTGCCCGAGGTGATCCAGGGGGCCACCCCCTCTGACGACGCCGTCGTCTCTCCCGCGGTCTATGCGCCCGACCTGAGCCGGATGGATTCCCACACCCCTACTGGTCTGCATTTCTCGATGAGCAAGACCGGGGCGCGTTCAAGCGGCGCTCCGCACATCGACCTGACGCCTGAGGTGCGGTACCGGAACCGCTGGGACTCGCCCAAGATGTACTACGGGCGAAGCCTCGGCTTCTCGATGGAGGGGTATTACTACTACGCGCTTGCCCTGGGCCAGGCGGACTTCCTGAAGGGTCAGCCCACGAAGATCCAGTTCTCGCTCAAGGTCGCAGGTGAGACCTCGGATCAGGAGGGAGACGCGCAGCCCACCTGGGTCTACACCAGCGGATTCGACAGCCCCGACCAGGCAGCCGCGTCCGCGGACCCCAGCAAACTGCTCATGCTCGCTGGGGGTGGAGTCCTGGTGATCCTCGGTGGTGGCGGTATCGCCTATGTGCTGCTGCGTCGCCCGGCTAAGTAGGAGCTTGCCTGACGGGTGGCCCCGGGCGCTGGCCCGGGGCCACCCGTTTCTGTGGGGTTTCAGGTGCGCCGGCGGGGGTCCTCAGGGGATGATCCACAGCACTAGCAGAACCACTCCGCCGGCGAGCAGCGCCAGGGAGCCGCCGAGCAACCACCAGTCGATTTTCCTGCGTATGCGGGTTTGCGGGACTGCGGTCAGCGGCAGCGGGCCTGGGGACATCTGCACCGGCGAAGCTGAAGGCTGGGTCACCGGTGTGTTCATTGATGGTGTAGGCATTGACTGAGAGGGTCTGGGTGTGTAGCCGAGGGGCGTCTGGAACTGCCGGGAGGCTGTCATCGGTGAAGCCAGCGGGGTTGTCGGGGTATCGGCGGGGCGCGGAATCGGCGGGCTGGCAGGCAGGGGAGCGAGCTGCTGGAACACCTCGACCTCCTCAGCCGCGCCGTCCTGCCAGGCCAGGTCCGCGGTGTTCAGGCGCCTCAGCGCGGTGGCCAGATCGGGACGGGTGTCGGGGCGGGGATTGGTCAGGTCGCGGATCAGCGACCAGAGGTTGCCTGGGATCCCCTCGGGCGGAGGGGCACTGGTGTCGATGTCCCGGGGCCGCAACCCGGTCAGCATCGTTGCCCCCACCATGCCGACGGCGAACAGATCGACCGCGGGGCTCGCCTCCCCGAGATTCATCAGTTCCGGGGCTAGGTACCCCGGCGTGCCATGGACCATGCCGGTTTCCGTGAGGCGCGGGCCCTCAAGGTCGATGGCGATCCCGAAATCCGACAGGTAGGCGTGAGGACGGCCCTTGCCTGTGGCGTCCAGGAGGATGTTTGCCGGTTTAACGTCGCGATGCACCAGGTGCGCGGCGTGGACCGCCTGGAGGCCGGCCAGGAGCTGGCGCATGATCTCGGCGGCAAACCGGGGCGGTAGGGGGCCGTGGTCGCCGATCAGCGTCGCCAGGGAGCCGCCAGAGACAATCCGCATGGTGAAGAGCACCCGGTTGTCCTCGCCGATCCAGCCGAGCGGCGCGATGACGTTTGGGTGGTCCACCCGCAGCGCCTGCTCCCGGACGAAACGCAGCAGCGCCGACGCATCGGACTGGCGCAGCACCTTGGCGGCGACAAACCGGTTCAGCTTCAGGTCGCGGGCACGCCACACCGCGCCCATGCCACCTTCGCCAATCGGGTCGATGAGCTCGTACCGGCCGCCGAAAACCTCACCCATCGCCGGCGGCGATCCTCAGCAGTCGGGATAGTTCAGGCGCGGTGGTGAGTCCCGCGAGTCGCAGCAGTTCCTCCTTCGGTGCGGCGTTGCGCAGTTCCCTGGATGCGGGGTGCATGGACGTGGAGATGGTGGGCGTGGTTTCCTTGATTGCGGTCAGGCGTTCCGCGCGTTGCGTTGCCGTCAGCCGCGATGCCTGGCGAGCGAGGTCGATGAGGGCCTGTAGGCGTCCTAACACGGCCGGGTTCCCGATCTTGGCGCGCTGTCCTGACAACAACTGCGACATCATCGGCGCCGACAGCCCCAGGACCTCGGCGAGCCCTGCCTGCGTCAGGCTCAGGTCGCGCCGGATGCGTCCCGCGATGTCAGCAAGCGGTTCACCGTAAATCTGCCTTTGTCGCGCGAGGTTCTCCTCAGTCGCCATCGTGCCTCCTTCGTCGACATCCTACGGGGCAAGGACGTTATTGGCACGACTTCTGGGAGGTCGGATGTCAGACAGGGGATATCGACGTTCTGGCTACGCCTGCCCCCACAAGGCATCGAATATCTTTGGATATAGTCCGGTCAGCCGCGGCGAAAACGATGGTGAGGTGGGCTTCGGTCGCGTCACGGGTGCGATGGAAGATCGGCCGAGCCGCGAGGTCGCTCTTGGACATCCGAAACGACTGCTCCACGTGCCAGAGGTCGTGGTAGCTGCTGATCACCTCCGCTGCCGGCATCACACCAGCGGGGATGTTGGAGACGTAGCCCTTGAGACCGACAAGTTCACGGGGCCCGCTGCAAGGAGGCGTGGTCGAGGGTGGCGTGTTGGCCGCTGGTGGTCACGAAGCGGGCCTTCTTCGCCGGCTTGCGGCCGTCGATGATGTCGATGGCGCGGTTGACCTGCGCGGTCAATGTCTGCCTGTCCCGCACGGCGCGTTTCCTCGAGTACTACCAGATAGCCCGCCAGTGGTTGCTGTGGTGGTCGGGGTCCCAGACTGGCTCGCGTCTCGACTTCACCCGTTGGGGGTCCGGGGTGGCCGCGGCGACAGGTGATGGTGTCGATAATCTGCCCATCGGCGAAGACGGTGCCGCGCCAATGGAAGTGCTTGGCTAGGTCGTGCGGAGCGCGGGTGACCCGGGAGCCGACGATGAACCGCAACCCCGCCTGATCGATGGCTTCCAGGTTGCTGGCGGAGAGCATCCCGGCATCCGCAACCACGACCATGTCCGCGACCCCGTGACGCTCCTGGAAGGCTCGGATGACGGGGATACGGACTCATGAACACCGATTCTACCGATGTTATTAGTACCCCAAACGACCCCACCAAAACATCCGGACAAGTACCAACGCCTGCCCAACGACCCGTAACTACCCCGAGGTATGAAACTCAGGTCGAATACGACGCCTGTGATGTACACGACGAACACGCCCGTGTCGATCAACAGCCGTTACCGCAGAGCGGCCAGAGCGCAAGGCCATTGCCCCGGAACGAGACCGCCGCGATCAAGTGCTTGTACTTAGAGGGTGCGCTGGGTGACGAGGTGCAAAGCCCGTGCTGAACACCTTCGCAAACCTCCATCACCAGACACTCCGAGAAAACCACCGGACCCCTCACCGTATTTCAGACCCCCAGTCAGCTACGAACATGCAGTAATTGAAAAAACAAAAATAAAAAAAACAACCAACAGGCAAGCTGAATGGAGATGGAATCTGGCCATGTGCATAATTTGCGGAGACCCCAGTTGACATCAGGCGACTCTTGGCCTACTCTCTAGTTTTAGAGAGTTTCACCCCAAGTTTCGCTCTGTTGCAGTTGCGTCACGGTTGCGGTCAGTGCTACGTGTAGTTGTGGTTTGTAGTAGCGAAGAAAATCAGGATCTCTGTGCGTGCGGTTTGGGGTAGATGGATAAGGAGTTTTGCATTGCGTGTCGTGATTACTGGCGGAGCCGGGTTTATAGGACATCATTTGGCTAGCCATTTGCTTGATCGTGGCCACGATGTCATCATTGTGGATGATTTTCGAACAAATCCTCTTGCTTCGCCCCTTGGCCGAATTTTAGCATGTTCGGTTTCTGACATTACTCCGCGTGACATTGAGGGGGTTGATGTTGTATATCATCTTGCAGCCGACAAAAGTGTACCTGAATCATTCGTGCGTCCCTTCGATTTCATCGAGAATGTTAATTCGGCCGCTCATTTGCTGTCGGTAGCTAGAATGGTTGAGACGCCTCGGGTCATCATTGCGAGTACATGCGAGGTTTATGGCGTGGCTTCTGTGATACCAACTGCAGAGAATACCCACCTCGCTCCGCGCTCCCCTTATGCCCAGTCGAAAGCGGCAATGGAGTATGTCGCCCGAGTGTTTCAGGCTGAATCATCTGCCATCAATACGACCATTATTCGCTTGTTTAATATCTATGGGCCCGCTGAGCGGCCCGACGCGGTAGTGCCTAGCTTCTGTCGTAGGGTTATTCAGGGTGATCCTCTGATAATTGAGGGCGATGGTAGTCAGCGGCGTGATTTCACCTATGTGTCACATGCAGTGGATATCTTGGCCAAGATTGCTGCCCTCGCCACGCCGGTACCCGTGATAAACGTTGGTAGTGGGATATCCTACAGTATCAACGAGCTCGTAGAGCATATTCGGAAGATCGTGCCTGATCTCCAGACTGACTATGTGCAAGAAAGACTGAATGAGATTCAGGACTACCGTGCCGACACAGATCTGCTTCGCCAGATGGTGGCCATCGAGGAACCTTCGGAGGACGCCTTTACTGAAGGGCTCCGCGCTACGTTGGATTGGTGGTCAAGGAGTCACTGTTGTTAGCCATTGGTAAAAATAAGAATTGGTAAGGAGAGAGAGTTGTGAGTCAGATTTCAGCTCCGGTTCGAGTGAGTATTGACGTCACCTATGCTTGTGATTTGCGTTGCATCCATTGCCGCACAAATACAGGAGAGATTCCTGTCCATATACGTAAGGCAATGCTGAGCATAGAGCAGCTTGAAGAACTAATTCTTGCCTTGGATAGAATGCGCGTCTTTGAAATCACGCTCACTGGGGGCGAGCCTACTATGAGAAAAGGATTCTGGCGTCTTCTAGAACTTGTCCCCCAGCTAGAGAACGCTACTTTGACGGTGATCACAAATGCTGTGAATCTACGAAAGTCTCAGAAGGAAGCATTGTTTAATTCTGGGCTTAAATCGCTTCGCGTGAGCATCGACGGAACGCGTGATGTCTTTGCGAAAGTACGCTTAGTGGACGCCTTTGACAGGGTGATTGAAAACTGCCGCCTCTTCCAAGAGAAGATTGAGAACTTTAAAGTCCTGACAACCGTAATGACAACCAATTATCACGATGTGTGGCCGTTGGTTAATGAATTGCGTATGGCGGGCATTCGTCGCCAAGATCTCATCTTGGTGCGGGCACATGGTAGAGGTGCGAGGAATGGGCTGGTCCTTTCGGAAGAGCAGGCAATGGAGCTTTACCGCGAAGTTAAGGATTTCCGAGATAGTGTATCTCCATTTGAGTATGATCTGAATCTGAATGCCCCATACCTTGTGAATGAGGGCAGGATTTCCCCAATCCAAGATGTGGTGATGTTTCCTTACATATTTCCAGATGCGAGCTTGGCGATCTCCGCCACTGGTGATGTCACGATGAGTCGTCTCTATAGTCCAACCCCAATTGGGCAGTGCAAAACGACTTCCATCGAGAAGATCTGGGCTGCATCACGTGAGGCACTCAGTGCTGAGGCGGAACGAAATGAGGTTGAGAGCCTGCGGAAGGTGTTCTGGTCTTTTGATGAGCCGCCAACACGGTCTGACGCGCTGCTAGACCGCCAAGTGTTCGAGGGATATGAGATTCTATGAAAACGGGCAGGTGGCTGGGCCGTTTGTATGACGCAGTTCATCCCGAACCTTTGGAAGGAAAGATCCTCAAATGCGAGATTGATGGCCCCATGAACTATTCGCCTACCCCTGCTGTGCTCATCGATGACCAAGAGCGTGTAGTTGCCTCTGGAATTATCAACGCTGATGGATTAGGTACTTTTCATGTCACCCATGGGGATACTAAGGGGGTAGAGTGCCTTTTACAAGAGGTTATAGCGCTGTATGTCCAAGCTGGCTACGCATACCTTGAGTTGACTGCCAGTGACAGTTGCTACAAGACACTGGCCTCTATGAACCTCATTGACATTCGAGCATATGAAAAGCAGCAGGTGTCTGCCGATATCGCAGAGATGCCATGGGCTGACATCTTCTTTGATCTGCGCACTTGGAGCGGAAAACCAATTGAGCACTATCTGCCTGAGGGATACGTCGTTCGCCCCCCAGAGTCTTCGGAGCGTTTACGCATCACTCGATGGTTGGAGGATGTCTTCGGCCTCGGGTGGGCGTCTGAATTCGATACCTCCTTCCGCACCAATCCTCCGACTAGTGTAATTGCAGTCAGAGTTTCTGAGGATGCGAGAGGTTTGGTGCGTGAGCCAGTCGGGTTCATCTGTTTTGACGTTGTTCGGCGCGGAATGGCGTCCACGATCGGCGTCGTTACTGGAGTGGCAGGGCTATATCCTTCAGTGGCAGGGTCACTCATGACAACTTGCTTCCAGGGCATGAAAGACCGCGGTTACGCCTACGTCATCCTCAGCGGCATGAGTCGTAGGGTGGGTGCGTTGCGCGCCGCGCCTGGCAGCTGGACTATCCCTGGCTCGTATCCCGGAATCTTTGGAAATGGAGTCAACGTACCATGAAGATTGTCTGTACTGTGTCGGATCAGATGTGGGGTGGGAAGCACCGCTACATGGCTGATCTAGTGAAGGCGTTGAAAGAGGCGGGTTGCTCAGTTACCCTTGTCGCCGAAGAAGGTAGCGAGTTTGCCAAACGTGCCTTGAAGAGTGGGGAGGATACTGTAACCGTAGCTAAGTTCTGTGGCGAGGATCGTGATGAGTTTTCAGGTTTTACCGATATACTCCGTGGGCTACTTCCCGCAGATGTTGTCATTACTACGGGTCGACGAGATACGGACGGTGTCTACAACGCACTTCATAACCGGGAGGACCGGCCCGTTTGGCTGATGTTCCGCCACTCTGCATTTCCGTTGGAACCTGGCAGCAGGACTAATGCGGTGCTCAGCATGGTCGATCTCATCGCTTGTACATCCCTCGAGCAAAAGCGCGAGCAGTTTCCGGTCGATAGTCTGAAGGTCGACTCTGATAGTGTGTTTGTCCTCACAAGCAGTGTCTCGGCGGAGACTATGGCTGCGATCCGCGCAGAGACCAAGAGTGGCGCTCGGGCGCGCCTCGGTCTGCCTGCCGAGAAGATGCTGTTTCTATCGCTCAATCGGCTCTCGTGGGAGAAGGGAGTCGATCGCACGATCCGGGCCTTGGCCGCCATAGATGCGGAACTGAGGGAGCTAAGCCACCTAGTCATTGTCGGTGGGGGGCCGGATGAAGACGCGCTTCGCGCGCTCGTCGTTGAATTGGAGCTCGAGGATAGTGTCACCTTCACAGGAGAGATGGAAGATCCCTCGGGTGCGCTCGTTGCAGCTGATGCTCTCGTGCTCGCATCAACCGTACCTGAGACTGGTCCATTGGCTGTCAAAGAGGCCATGGCTGCTGGGCTGCCGGTGATCGTTCCAAGAATTGGCGGGCTTCCCTCCTTCGTTCGGGACGGTCAATCTGGCATCTTATTTTCCGACGATGGCCAATTGCTCAGAGCCATGTCTGAGCTGGCCCGCGATGAGGCGCTAGTCGCACATTTAGGTTCCAACGCACATGACTATGCTACGCGCGTGGAAGTGCCGACGTACCGTGTTCGTTTTTTGTTGTCGCGCCTGCTGCAGGCAATTGTTCGCGCACGTCCGGCATATGTTGCTGAGGGGATGCTGGAATGGAACGGTCGGGTCGTCGTGCGTCCCGAGAAGAACGGCGGTTTCGTCTATGCGGAACGCACCTCGCAGATGCTTACGCTGTCACCCGAAGCTACTGCCCAGGTGAGGGTTGCTGTTGACGCTGATGATCCGACCTTGCTGGCGTCTGATCAGATTGATGGACAAACGATCGGGCACCTCGTGCAGATGGGTGCCCTTGTCATGGCCGGGGCGGCCTGATGTCGCACAGACGTATCCTTGTCGTGGCGGCTCACCCCGATGATGAAGTCTTGGGTCCGGGGGGCACCATTGCCGCGGCTGCCGAACGTGGTGATCACGTTATTGTGTACATCGCAGCGGAGGGCGTTGGTACGCGCAATGGTCAGATGGATAGCGATGCTGTTCGTTGCAGGAGTGAACGTGCAGCAGACATCTTGGGCGTCAGTAACGTGATTTTCGGCGGTTATGGCTATAACGGAACTCTTCTGACATCAGTCGCTGACCAGAGCATTGTCAGAGAGGTCGAAGTGTTGATCGACGACATCCGTCCTCAAATCGTTCTTACACACTTTCCCGGGGATATTCACTCCGATCATCGTGCTTTGGCTCGGGCCGTGCGCTATGCGACCCGCGTGCCGGCACAGCGTGGGATCGGCGCTATCGTCTATTTTGAGACTCTTTCCTCCACCGAGCAGGGACCCGTCACTGAGCCACACATCTTTGCAGACATCTCTGGGACCCTTGAGCGTAAGCTGGCCGCGATGCAGGAGTATGCTGGGGAACTTTTCGAGTTCCCACATCCCCGAAGCATCGAAGCGTTGGTCCATCAAGCGCGTTTCAGGGGTCAACAGGTAGGGTTCGCAGCAGCCGAGGCATTTTTTCCAGGTCGGATCACCGTGGGTAGCACTTGGACAGGAGAAGGGGACTGTGTCTGACTCAATCAAGGTGAGTTTCGTTCGCCACGGGGAAACTGATTCCACTGGGGTGAATAGAGTGCTATCGGCGGCAGGGCGGCGCAGGATATCCGCGCTTACGGAAAGATACACCCCGTGCAGGCCGCTTCTGATCGTTAGTTCGATCTTGGAAAGGGCAATGCAGAGCGCCTTCATATTGTCTCAGGCCTATCAGGTTGACCCAATTATGGATTCACGGTTGAACGAGCCTAGATCTGCGGTGGCTGGTATACCGCCAAGACTTGACCTGGAAACTTGGGAGAGGTATATAAAGGGGTTCCATGAGGTATTGGTGGAAGTGCTGTCTTCGTCGGCTGCTGAGGTAATGATAGTGGCACATTCAGGTACTGTAGACGCTATGTTCGATCTCTTAGGAACAAAAGGCACCGTCGAAGTCGCCATGGATCATGGTGCGGTTACCGAGTTTAAATACCGGCCCGGAGACCCAGAAGGTGAATGGCTCTTCCTAAAACACAACTGGCACCCAGAAATGACCAGGCCATGACTAGGGATTTCTGTATTCTAGCAATTTCAATCGACGGGGGGACTCCGGCTCTTGCTGCTCAGTCACTGAATCGATACATAGATGTCGGCGAAATCCGGGCGCTGCCAAGCGTCTTCCCCAGCTCGACGGCGCCCTCTCATGCTTCTTTCGCAACAGGCGCCCATCCTTCGCAACACGGCGTCGTGGGGAACAGGTTCTGGGAGGACGAAGGCATCGACCAGATCGCCGCAGTCCAGGCACAGCCATTGGCGGGAATTAGACCCTACTCGTTGGATTGCCTTCTAGCACGGTCGTGGGCTCTGGAGGCATCGCTGTCTGGTCGCCGGGTGGCGGCAATCCATTTCCCCCAGACGGTTGCCTTTCACAGTCGCCCAGTAGGGTCTTTTCCAGCAGTGTATTGCTTGTACGCTTCTCCCCGAGAAATGCCGTTCGACGGCACTGGGCGCGTGCGTACTGTGCGCGTGCAGATGTTTAATCTCGAACTCGAGTTCAGAGTTGATTCTGTGAGCAGCGGTCGAGTCGTGGTTCATTATGGGTCTCTTGCTGCTACAGCGGACGAGCGCGACATCATTTGCTTGAACTACGGGAGGCATCGTCTGAGCGTCCAAGCTCAGCATGACCGAACACGGAATGTGCTAGTTCTGGGGAAGGCCGTCCTCGAGACATACGATCACCCGCGATCCGCAATGCGCGCAGTAAGCGCCTATGCTCCGTCGCTGCCGATACGTAGGTACAGTGGTGCCACCGCGTCCTTTACGGAGGCTCCTTCCGTGGAGTGGACGGAGCGAACGGCGCTGCGGGCTATGCAGTCCCTCCGCCCTCACGTACTTCTCGTTAGATATGTTCAAACGGACCATGTCCAAGAGACGCTTCACGGTGACTCACGGAACGATGACCTCGCAGTACGTTCCAAGGCTACACATGGGATAGCAGAAACGTATGACTTGGTAGCAGCCTCCGCGGCGAGACTCATTCGCCATTGGTATGGAGAATACAGTCTGTTGTTCTCCGATCATGGGATTGACACCATCACACACTATCTGCGCCCCAACGCCGTACTACAGGCATTAGGTCTAAGTGATCGTCTGATTTTTTCAGGCGATAGCAACTGCGGTTATTTGTATGGGTGCTTACGGCCTGAGGACTTAGGCCGGATTGATTCTGCCCTCCGCCGGAGTAGCAAGAATGCCATGCGTTTGGTTGGGCCAAATGAGCTGTCAGGAGGTCTCGCAGTTCCTCGGCTTTCCCCTCGTACTGGGTGCGCGCAAGTGATTTCGGATCGACATACTGAGCTACTGTATGAGCCCGGACCCGCGTTTCAAGTAGCTCATGGCGCCTCTCATGGCTATGATCCGCGCGAGTCGGCAATGAATGGATTTGTCACTGCTTCCCAGTATATACCCGAGCTTGAGGATATTGCTGCTCTCGGTCGGTGGTGCCGTGGTCTTGTCCTGGGAGAGAAGCCATGAGACAAGTTAGCGGCCTGCTCTACAAAATTGACCGAGTATCGAAAACTTATCGTGGGGGACGGGTGCGAGCGGTCGATGATGTCACTCTAGCAGTTCATGAAGGTGACTTTCTGGGTGTATTGGGTAGGAACGGTTCGGGTAAGTCAACCCTAGTGAAGATAATGATAGGTCTCATTCAGCCCGACGCAGGCCAGGTGCGTTTCCGGGGCGCGCCACTAATAAGAACTCCTGCTGCTGTTGGCTATATGCCGCAGAGTGGATTCGCGCTCAATACTCTGACCGTACGAGAGGCACTCACGGTGGTGGCATATCTTCGTGGTATGTCTTGGAAATCCGCGCGCAGTGACACGTCGTCACTCATGGATCACCTTGAGATCGGACGGTTTGCAGAACGTGTGGCGAACCGGCTCTCCGGAGGGGAACGGCGTATGCTGCAGCTTGCGGTGTGCATGGCAGGGGCACCGTCTGTCTTGATACTTGACGAGCCGACGAACGAACTTGACATTGGACGCCGTAAGCTGGTTTGGGATTGCCTCCGTGAGATGCATGAAGTTGGGCGAACCATAGTAGTTATTACACATAATGCGCTTGAGGCTGATCGCTACATTGATTCGGTACTTTTTATGAGGGAGGGGCGGTTGGCGGCCCTCGATACGCTGCGCGTTCTGAGACGAGATAATGCCTATGACCTTAAGGTGAGATTCCGCTCAGAAATGGCTGTAGAGTTTGACGGGAGAGTCCCGATGCGCACGCAGAGCGATGAGTATGAAGTATTCGTTCGCCGCTCTGAGATTGGGGGTATTTTGGAGCATTTGCAATCTCTTCGAGTCGACGAATTTTGGGTGACGCCGATCACATTGGAGGATCTGTATGAACGTCTCGCGTAGTTCGCACCGATGGTTTGGCCAGGTCTGGGGCCTATTGATCCTTCAGCTCTCCAACTGGCGCTGGTCCTGGCCTCAGATTCTTTTGACCGGCCTACTTGTCCCTCTCATGTCATTACTGGGTATTTCTTATTTAGCCCACCAGGCTGGCAATGGCGATGCACTTGTTTATGCAGTATCTGGGGCGATCACCATGGCCTTATCGTTTGAGTCACAAAACAAGGTGTCGGCCAATTATGCGTATCTGAAAGCGAATGGAGCCCTCGAGTTCTATAGTTCTTTGCCTGTGCGTAAGTGGCATTTCATTCTTGCAACTTCCTTGATTTTTTCGTTATTCTCGGTGCCAAGTCTCTTAGTTATTCTCTTGGTGTCATGGCTGTTTCTTCAGGTTACTCTAGTTCTTAGTCCTTTGACTTTATTAGCTGCAATTTTGTGTATCTTTCCGTTTGTATCTGTCGGCGCACTCATCGGTAATCTTTCGGCCAGTCCAGAACAGGCTTCATCAATTTCCCTCGCAGCAACCCTGGCTACTTCGGCGGTTGGCCCTGTTGCAGTTTCTCCTGATTTGCTTCCAGATTGGTTTAATCGACTAGGAATGTTCAATCCTGGGTATCATGTTGCTGAGCTTGTGCGGGCAGGATTTCTCGGGGAGTTTGATGATACCTTAGGTGTAAGTGTGGTGGTTGTGTGTGTCTTGGCAGTTGGTATGTCAGCCCTTGCTGCTCAGGTAATGAGATGGGGGAAGGAGTGAGGAGTTTATCTACTAGTTTCGTTAGGACTGACCTCCAAAGGGTAGCTGTCCGTGGTCTATATCTTAGTGTCGTGTGCTTATCCATCATTACCCTAGTTGTCGGTGTTACGAACGCGGATCGGGCATCCATTTCACTGATGTGTAGAGGTGATGTATTCGTATCGATGAGTCGGGGAATAACGAAACTCGGGGGCAGTGTTGTTTCGTGGTTTGTTGCAATTTTTGGCGTAATCGTTGCTGGTATTAAACGCGAATTTAGTTGGGTTTTGGCGTTCCTACTTGTGCCGTTCTTGGCAGCTCGCGTTGGGGCAATCATCAAGGACGCCATTATGAGGCCTCGGCCCCCAATTGCGTGTGCGGGTATCTCCCTCTCGGGATTCTCGTTTCCGAGTGCCCATGCGACCAGCGTGACGGCAGGATTTATCTTATTGGCGCTATTCTTTGCGGCGATGGTTGGGTTGCGATGGTGGCTTAGCGCCCTAGCATGGGTACTGGCTGGTTCAGTTAGTGTTTCTCGGTGTGTTCTTGGTGCTCATTATCCATCAGATGTTCTCGGAGGAATGATTTTGGGAGGTACTCTTGCTTACATGGTTCCACTCACTATGAGAGGTCGGTCTGATAGACAGCATTCGTTTGAAAGGGGGAGCAATGTCACGTTATGAGCGTCCGCATATTGCCTTCCTGCATGGGCTCGGGGGCACCCCGAACCAGTGGATTTCGGTGATGGAAGAATGTATGCCATGGGCAGACTGTTTTGCGCCGCAGCTGCCGTGGAGCTGGAGTAACTGCTATTCTTGGTGGGGCGATATAGAGGATGCTGAAATAGCCCTTTGCTCGGCAATTGCGGGGTATGATGTCGTCGTCACACATTCGTTTGCAACTAGCGTGATGATCAATGCTCTTGCTGCAGGGAAGATGGCGGTTCCGGAGGCTTTGGTTTTTCTGGCTCCACTTTTTCGAGGGCACAGGAGCGATTTTCCGTTTGATGAAATCGAGCGGATGCTGCGAACTTACCAAGGATGTTTGGTTGCTAGCCTTGGGAATAGAATCCGGGAACCCGTGAATGTCCCCGATTTGTGGGCAAAGGCTCGCATCGCGAGGGCGGCGCTCGGCACTGGGGCTTGGACCGCGTTCCTATACGCCTATGTTTCGACAGCCGCGGATAGACGGCTCCCCAGTGTTCCCGCCCTGATCATTAAGGGAATGTACGACCGCGTTTCTCCGAGGAGTGATGCCCAATCTTTGCAGGGAGCGTTGCCAGGCTCTCTACTCCTGGTGGGCGACTTTGGCCATTTCCCTATGCTGGAGCGGCAGGAGGCCCTCGCGGAGATGCTCCATGATGGCCTCTGTAAACTCGGTGTCCTTACTAGTGCCCATGAAAATGGTCATCGGAATGATCTTCAAACTAGGGAGTTGTCATGAGTGAATCGGTAGTTACCGGCGTTCGTCAGTACTTGTCGGATGCATCGGTGGTGCTTGGCTATGGTTCATGCTCGTCAGCTGGAATTGGATCTGAAGCGTTGTGGAATGCAATGCTGGGTCGACAGCCTCATTCGATCGAAGCAAAGTTTGGACATCTCGTTCCGGGTAGGCATCCTCGTCTCTTTTCGCTTGGAGATGAGTTTTCTGTCAATTTTCGTGGCCGCAGAATGGGTGCTGGTGCTTCTGCACTTGGTATTACCGCTACTGCAGAGGCGCTGCGCAGAGCGGGAATGACTGCAGAGACGGTCAACCGCCTTGGAGCTGGTAAGGTGTTTGTCGGATCAGGTGTTGGTAATGCGCTTGACAGTGAGAAGGGTGGGCTTTCCCATGATACCCGGGCAGATTTGTACGATGTAGGTCATGAGATAGTGTCGGTGCTTGGTTTAGACGCTGACTGGGTGGACATTAATAGCGCCTGTTCTTCAGGTCTTTATGCGCTACAGTGCGCCGGCGACCAGCTTAGTGCGGGGCTTTGCGATTGGGCCCTAGTCATTGGCGCTGACGGGGCCAGTCGGGTTGCTCTCTATGGGTTTGAGCGTATTCAGGCTGTTGATTACGAGCGTTGTCGCCCATTTTCTGATTCGAGTAATGGGGCTTCCTTCGGGGAAGGCGCCGCGGCACTTCTTCTCGCCCGTGAGTTTGATATGTCAGATGCAGCAATCAAGGTCCTCGCAACAGGAATCTCGTCGGACGCTGGTCATCTAACAGCGCCTGATCCCACGGCTGGTCCTGCTATGGCTGCGATTCAGGATGCGCTAGATCGAGCTAGTCTTTCTTTGGCTGATATAGCAGTTCTCATACCGCACGGCACTGGGACTCGCCTTAACGATGCTGCTGAGGAAATTGTGCTAAAATGGCTTGGTTCGGGCCGCAACGCCCCGCTACCTATGTACAGCCTCAAGGCCCTCATCGGTCACACAGGAGGTGCATCCGGATTGCTAGGCGTAGTTGCAGCCATCGAGGTCCTTGCTCACGGGTTTGTACCATCGAATGTTGATGTTGGCGCTATTAGAGATTCATGCCGCGAGTCGCTCAGATATGAGCCCACACCCCTCAGTGGGTCAATTGGCCTTGTGAATGCATATGGATTTGGCGGTAGCAATGCCTCGACTTTAGTGCAGGTGCAATCATGAAAGCTTTTGTGATCGCTTCTGGCGTTTCGGCGAATGATGGGCTTCCCTGCGAATTGCCAGTGCACCAGGCGGCGGCGCGCATGGAAGAGGATACAGTTCTCTGGTGGTTTTCCTATAAAGACATACTTGGTCGACATGGGTATCGGTACATGCCTCTCGGTGCGCAGCTTGCTCTTGCTGCCACGCGTGCAGCGCTGAATAACGTAGAGGCTCCGCAGAGTCGCTCGTTGTGGCTTGCTACGAGTACCTATGGTGCTGCTATTCACGAGATGTTCAATGTCATGAGTTTCTCGGCGGGACCGGAGGCCATCGGGCCGGCGACCGCACCCTATTTCTCTGCAAATCTCTTGGGAGCTCGTGTGGCAGAGGAGTACCAATGCCAAGCAGGGGCCTGCATGTTCAGTGACCCTGTAGGAGCGGGCCTTCATGCGCTTGAAGCAGCAATCAACGGACTCGATGCAGGTCGCGGTGAGGAAGCATTGGTCGTGGCAGCCGAGGCACCGACGGAGAATGTTCAGGCGCAGGTGGGCGGGGGACAGTTCGCGGCCGCACTCGTTTTGGGCCATCCTCGAAATGGGGACTCAGGAGGAAAGCCGGCGAGTATGCTCACGATTGAACGCTCCCCGAGCGATCAGGGGGAGGTCATCGGGATAGAGCTCAGGATCGGGAGCGATATCTTTATATATCCGAATGCAAGCAGTGTGTTGCGGCTTATTGCTTGGGCTAGCCATTGTAGACAAGCTGTCGAGATGCAGGTGCGGTTAAGGTGCCAGAATATAATGATCACGCTTAACCCAGACTGTTCGAGGAGATAGAGGCTTATGCATGAAATATCACAGGATTGGGTGATCGTACTAGGAGCTACCAGTTCGTTTGGTAGTGCAACATTGCGCGCACTCGCTCAGAGTGGCTTCAATGTATATGGCATCTTTTTTGGAACTGCATCACAGGTGGAACTTGCGAGAGCACTGTCTGCGAGTCTGGAGGGTGTACCGGGTGTGGTGCGTATGGTCAATGCGAATGCCGTCCGTCCTGAGACTCGAGTTGAGGTAATTGCCGATATTCGATCTGTTACTCCTGACGCACGAGTCAAGGTCTTGCTTCATAGTCTGGCTTTTGGTTCTTTGGGTACATTTATTCACCTGGCTAATCCCGAGCGAGTGGCGGAGGATGACGCAGAATACTCTGAGTCTGAGATTGGGCGCCTTAGCGAAAAACAAATCTCCATGACGATGGATGTTATGGCAACGTCCATGCTGACGTGGACGCGAGACCTCTACGACGACGGTCTACTCGCACGCGGATCTCAAGTTTGGGGGATGACGAGTGCCGGCGATACCCACGCGATGGATGCATACGGTGCTGTGTCGATGGCTAAAGCGGCACTGGCTGCTATCGCTCGTCAACTAGCGTTCGAGCTAGCACAGGACGGTGTGAGCATCAACCTAATCCGTGCGGGAGTAACTCGCTCCCCCGCACTTCTCAAGATTCCTGGGCATGTTGCTCAAACTCGTAAGGCGCTTGCCCAAAACCCTTCCCGACGGCTGACGGTCGGGGAGGACGTGGCCGCCGTCATCGCTGCCCTTGCCGCTGTGCCAGAGCTTTGGCTGAACGGTGACACAATCAGTGTTGACGGCGGCGAAATAATCGTGTGAATCAGATGGACGACTCATTTATCTCCCGGAAGGAATATGTAGCCATGAAACTTAGCAAAGAAGAGCTTCGCTATTTGCTGGCTGATGTGTTGGATGTTGATGTTGTCGAACTTACTGATGATGCTCGGTTTGCTGAGGATCTCGGGGTTGACTCACTCATGGCGCTCGAGGTTCTTGTGACGCTCGAGAAGCGATATCAGATTAAACTTGATGAGATGAAATTGGTCGATATTCGTTCGTTTAACAACGTCTACGACATGCTCGTTGCAGAGGGCGTGGGTGAGGATGAGTGACGTAGCAATTCGCACGGGCATTGGGATCCTGAGGGGTCTTGAATGGGAGCACACATCAGGGTCTGCGTGTCTCAGGTTCGATAGTGAATGGGATGTGTTCACGGGTCATTTCCCCGCGTTCCCGGTTGTACCCGGGGTGGCTCTTGTCGAGGCAGCGGCCCGAACTGCTGATGAACTCAGTGACTTGCCATTGACCAGCGTGGCACGGGCGCGCTTCTCCCGTCCCGTGCTCCCGGGCAGTGTGCTGACGTGTGCTGCGAGCATTACCAAGGCGGAAACGTCCTACTCTTGTGTCAAAGTGGATCTCAGCACGCAAGATGGAGCGGCAGCGACTGTGAGCTTTGTCATGGGCACTTCTGCACCTAGAACTGCAGAGGCAGTACAGTACTCTGAGAAAGATGGATACGTATCGCTGTCTCCCTGGAAGGTTCTGCCACACCGTAGACCTGTGCTGCTTCTAGATGAAGTCGCTGTCTCACCCAGTGGTCGCTGCGGCTTGGGTAGAAAGGCAATTTCATTCAGTGATCACGGGATGCCTACATGCACGGGAGGAGCGCTACCCCTCCCCTGGCAACTTGAATCCCTTCTACAAGCTTGCGCCGCCATCGCTAGCGTTGTTGCGCCTGAAGGCCAGGCATTTTCCTCACTGCCGATCCTCGGTGCACTTTCTGGAGTCGAGATCCGGCACCCCGAACTCGCTGTTCCCGGGACCACGCTAAACCACTACGCAGAGATCATCAAGGTGACTTCAGCAGGTATGGTGCTAGCCGGATACACGACTGTCGACGGTATCGAGACTCTGAGAGTCGAAAGCGCCGTCGCCGTCAGCGTCGCCCCAGATGCCCTCAAGTCAGGTTCCGGCGGTACCCGATGATACACATGCATACTACCATCGACAGCTCGGATTACTGGCTTCTCGATCCCACTGACCCATACTCCTTCTTATGTGTGCATGATTGCATCCGTCTCGGACTACTGATCTGGAAAGATCTCCCCGTCCACCTAATGCCGCAACAGTCTAGAGGCGGATGGTATCGCCAACTCGTCGCATCGCCACAGTACTTGCGTAACTATCTTGAGCAAGATCTGCGCAGGGAGTTCTGGCGCCGCAGCTTGATGCTTCGTGGAAGCTACAAGACGATGGGCGAGGATCTCAAGCTCACCCAGGACTTGATGCGCGGTTTACCCCGAGCGAAGGCTGCTTGGTACGAGATTTTGCGCAAGGCATGGTGCGACCCGTATGAAGCCTCATCTACTCAAGGATTCGTCTCCACATTTTCTGCGACTTTCGCGAGTAATTCAGATACCGACGCTTGGCCTTTCCCAGTTGTGGTCCTGGGTGACCAATTGTTTGGTGGAGTGGATCGTCTTCTGCACGCAGAGGAGTATTATGTTGCTATGGAGGGTGCATCTCAGCCCGGAGGTCGCCGAATGAGCATGAAAGGGGCAATATGACCAAGCCGCGCATAGTTGTGTCAGGTGGAGCTGGCTACATTGGTTCCCACGTCTGCCGCTTGCTGGAATCGCGAGGCTACGGCATCACAGTTATTGATGACTTATCGACTGGGATACGGGAACGAGTTGGGCGATACAATTTTGTTGAACTAGATTTGGTCTCGGCGCCCATTGGAATGATTGAGAAAGCACTGACTGGAGCGGTCGGGGTGATGCATTTCGCTGCCGATAAGCGAGCGGATCAGTCGATCCATGAACCTCTCAGATACTATCAGCGAAACCTCGTTAGCTTGATCAGGCTGCTCGCAGCTATGCAAACGTGTTGTGTGGAAGCATTAGTATTCTCGTCATCGTCATCGGTGTACGGCGAGGCGAGGGGTTCTTTAGTTACAGAAGATTCATCATTAGTGCCGATCAATCCCTATGGTGAGACAAAACTTGCGGGCGAATGGCTCTGCCGTGATGCATCGGTAGCGTGGGGACTACGAGCAGTTTCACTGCGGTACTTCAATGTCGCGGGGGCTGCTTGCTCGGAGCTCGGAGATCATTATTCGATGACACTCATTTCGCGGCTTGTGAATCTGACTTTGGCGGGTAAACCTCTCATCATCAATGGAACGGATTACCCTACCCCAGATGGCACATGTATCCGGGATTACATCCATCCAGGGGATGTCGCGGACGCTCATCTGCTAGCTCTAGAGAGTCTTCTGGATGGTCGTGATATCGCTTTCGCGTACAACGTTGGGACAGGAACAGGGAGTTCGATACTTGATGTTGTTCATGCTGCTGAAGCTGAATTGGGTCGGCCCATCAATGTTGTCTTTGGGCCGCGGCGTGAGGGGGACTCGGCCGCAGTGGTGGGAGACGCGACTCTTATCCAGCGAAGCCTTGGATGGAGGCCCCGATACACTCTGAAAGACATTATTTCGTCCTCATTTGCAGCGCATCGTTTCTTCATGGGGGATTCGTGACTGTTGAGTCATTTCTCTTTGTCGCTGCGGTCTTAATGAAGGACGCCCTTGTATCGCGTGATTCGAGATATCGTGGGGGTAATCACGGATTTTTCCTAGGGGAGTGCTGTATGTTTTTCGTTTGTCGGCATCCTGGAATCTTGATCCCAATTCTATCGATGCGAAAAGGTTGCCCATTGGGGAGGTTGAATGATCTTGTCGGAGTTGCTACACGCTATTCGAAGCGCATCGCTTTGGTAATGTCATTCTTTGCCTTGAACGTTGGACGCTTCGGTTCGCGAGCGGCCCCACTCTCGCCTTCCCGTGAGACGACAACTCAGAGAGGGAACGCGTATTGTTGCAGCATCCGTGATCTTCCAAGGAGAATTCTGCAGTTGAGTTTCTCCTGTGTTAAACAAGTGGTGCAGAAGTGCTTCAATGTTGTGGCCAATGTTCGGTTTCATTACTTATGCTCTAGGGTCAATTCATAGGGAGCTGGCATGGTGGTCAAATGTGTTAGCTGGTGGCCTAGGTCAATTCGTTCTTCTGCGGCAATGGTGCTTTGGTTTTGGGCTGGTTCGGACATTGAAGGAAACGTCGAAGTCTACTGTTGGCAAGATTTGTAAATATTGTATGAAGGTTACATGAAAGGAATCATAGTTATGGAGATTGACAAGAGGCGGGTGGCTGCCCTGATTGCCGAGATTCTTGAGATCGGTGAGGAGATCGATGACATGAGTGAGTTCAGCGCACACTACGGTGCCGATTCGTTAAGAACAATTGAGATACTAGGGGCCTTAGAACGGGAGTTCGGCGTCGAAATCCCGCAGGAAGAACTATCACGCATGAAGTCCCTCAGTTCCGTGCTCGAGGTCTTAGAGGAAGCCCGTAGCCGCCGTGCGTGAGGTCACGAGAGGCATGAGCACAGACCGGCATGAGGTTCCAGTGACTGGGCTTGGTGTCGTCTCTAGTATCGGGATAGGACACCGCGCTTACGAAGAGGGGTTACGGCAAGGGAGAAGCGGCATCACGCCCATCACAAGATTTGATACCAGTGGGTTTCCCGGCCCCCTGGGTGGGGAGATTCGCGGTTTTGACCCCAACGAACACCTCTCGCGCCTCGATCCTACGATGTGGCCTTTGGCTGCGCAATTCGCCGCTGCATCCGCCGCTATGGCCGTTTCGGACGCGGGGCTTACCGCGACTGACCTCAGGGGCCGGAGGATCTTGGTTTGTTTCGGCACCACGGATGGAGCGGCGGCAGAGGTGGATGAGTTAGTTCGTCAGAGGCACCATGACGAGAGACTAGATCGTCGTCTAGGATATCAAGTGTCGTGTGACCTCATCACCTCGGCCGTCGCGACAGAATTGGGTCTCATTGGCGCGCGTCTGATGACTCTAGGGACCGCGTGCGCGGCAGGCAATTACGCCATCGGTTACGCGATGGACGAGATACGGCATGGGCGATGTGATCTAGCGATCGCGGGAGGGGCAGACGCGATGTGCCGGAAGACGTACGCGTCTTTTTACCGGCTGGGAACGATCGCACCAGATGCCTGCCGACCATTTGACAAAGACAGAAAAGGCATTCTTACTGCCGAGGGAGCTGCTACTCTCATTCTTGAAAGCCATGAATCGACAATGGCACGCGATGCGAGGACAGCTGGTGTTGTCTTGGGCTATGGGCTTAACTGCGATGCACATCATCCGGTAGCGCCTCAGCGCCGCAGCATCGCGTCGGCAATCGGCAAAGCGTTGGCGGATGCGCAGGTGCATCCCAATGAGGTGGACTTCGTTTCAGCTCATGGAACGGGTACTCGCTCGAACGATGCTACTGAGTGTGAGGCACTACGGCTATCCTATGGCTGTACACCGCTTCCACCTGTAATCTCCGTAAAATCGATGCTCGGACACACCATGGGAGCAGCTTCTGCGCTTGCTGCAGTCGCATCGCTACTAGCGATTGACCATGGATTTATCCCGCCGACGATCAACCACGTGGCGACTGACCCAGCCTGCGACGTAGACTGCGTGCCTAATGAATCGCGAAATGCCGCTGTGCGCATCGTTCAGAATAATGCCTTTGCGTTCGGTGGAAACAACGCCGTGACGATTTTCGGTGCCAGGGCTCATGACTGAGACCGCGACGATTCTCGGAATTGGCGTTTGCTCACCGTTCGGCGACAGCGTCCAGGAACTCATCAGCGCATGTCTTGAGGGTCGAGTATTGGCAAATCCACCTGTAGCAGCGGTGTGTCCTGCCGACTTCGTTAACGACGCCGTGTTGATCGAGCATCCTGATCAGCAGCCCATAGGTAGGGCTGGGCGGCTTTTGCGGCGCGCAGTCATGACGGCTATCCGTGATTGTGATCTCGCTATGGAGCTTCGGGCGCGTGCTCCGCTCTACATTGGCACAGGGCTACGTGGATTACGAGATCTCGAGATTTCAGCGACCGAGGGAAACTCTGTTCCCAAGGGCGTGCTGGATGTAGGGGCAACGATCAGACACGAGTTAGGCTTAGCTCGACATATTGTGGTGTCGAATGCGTGTTCAGCGGGCCTCTTCGCACTCTCTTTAGCGCTAGCTGATCTGTCGGGACAGGATCATCCGCCCTGCGTTATCGTTGCGGGCGTGGACACCGTGACGGAGTCGCTTTTTGCTCTCATTCGACAGGTTCAGGGAGGTGGCCCGCAACGGATCACTCCATTCGATGTCGAGCGGCGTGGTACCCTCCTCGGTGAGGGAGCCGCAGCCATGGTGGTCGGCCCAATCAGTCGGGCGACGTCCGACCGGCCTCGGATACTATCTGTCGCGACCAACTGTGATGCGTGGCACGTGACTGCGCCGCACGTGGAGTCCATCGCCGAGGTTACTCGCGAGGCCCACCGGCAAGCTGATGTGCGTGCCGAGGATATTGACTTGGTTATGTTGCACGGAACAGGAACCAGAGCTAACGATGCTTCAGAGTCTTTGGCGATGACGGAGGTTTTCGGACACTTGGGCCTCTCGGGGCCTGCCATGACAACCATCAAGGGTACAACTGGGCACACTGCTGGTGCCTCTGGTCTTCAGAGCCTGATCTTGGGGATGGACGCGATCCGGACCTGCCGAGTTCCCGGGATCACTGGCTTGTCAATGTCGATTCAGGAGGCATCTGAACTCCACCTGGTCAGGGCTTCCTGCCGTCGCAAAGTTCAGACTGTTCAAGTCAATGCTTTCGGTTTCGGTGGCTTGAATGCCGTTGCTATACTCGGGGGCGGTGTATGACACAGTTGTGGGTAACTGGAGCTGTTGTCGGCGTCCCAGGCTACCGCCGCACACGGCCAGATCGAGCGCGCTTGGAGGAGATGCTGCCAGTTCGGCGGACACGCTTCTTGGACCGGGGGACGATCCTCGCCATTGCAGCAATAGAGCATCTCGGAACCCGCGATCGGTCTGTAGAAGCACTGATCGCTTCTGCCGCTGCAGGGAACCGATGCCCAAGGACCGGGATCGTTGTAGCCAGTTACGTGGCGAATGCTGATTCCGTGGCAGACCTAGCAATAGAGATCCGACGCAATCCACCAGGCGGTCTACTGAGTCCCATGCTGTTGCCCCGGGTATCGTCGAATGTTATCGCCTCCGAGGTCGCCATATGGCTTCGTCTCACAGGGCCAAACTACACTATATGCAACGATGTGGGAACTGCTGCGGGGGCTCTTCGTGTGGCACGGTTACTTCTTGATTCTAACCAGGCAGACGACATTCTTGTGGTCGCTGTGGAGCCACAAACGGATTGGTCGGCGAAACTCTGGGGAAATGATAGCATCCATGACGAGGTGGCCGTGCTGAGATTGTCGAGGAACGACGAGGGCGCGCTCGCACTACTTAAGGCCACTGAGCGGTCGAGCGGACTCCGGTCTCATTCTGACATGAATTGTGGTGTGGGTAGCAGGGAACTGGCGCGAGTCTCCGACACCCTTGAGGACGCTCTTCGTACTGGACGCATCTGCCACACTTACCTTGCCGCAGAGAATCCGTGCGTGACTCTTGATGTTACGATTACACCGAGAAAAAGCGGATTCAACCTCAACTCAACCAATAGAAGGAGACTGTCATGTTGAGCTCGAGATGCTCCCCATCGGAGGCTACTGTGACACAGAGTGAACACACCCCACATGTTGAGGGCGTCAATATGGGGACGTACGTTGGCTTCAAACATGTCGCATACACACTCCAAGCAGGTGTCTACGCTCATCTACGACGTAACGGTATGGGAGCTCGGGTCTTATATGACGAATTTGGAGTACACTTCGAATTAACTGGGATGGACGTCACTCTCAGGTCTGGGATGCTCCTCGATGACGCTGTGTATGTGACCGTTGAACCCTGCCACGACGAGGAGAGTCGTTCCCTCAGATTCCGGTGCCTCGCTTCGGTAGTTCGTGAGAGCGGGCGAGTTGTTGTCGCCACGGGCGAGCTGTCTGGTCAGCTAACGCGACTCTCTAATGATCCGCGTTTCACTGATCGTAGAAAACCGGAACCGTTACTAGGTGCCTGGATCCATGAGGACATTCCCATGGTTGATGCGGAACATCCGATCCCGGTGAGAGGTAGAGAGCATCTTGGGGTGACATGGACGCAGCGACTTGGTTACGTTTATGGGCACTACTTCGGACCTCTCTACGTTGACGCCTATTTGCGGATCCTTGAGGACGCAAAGGATCGGTTTATGGTTGAAATTGGCTGCCCGTTGGAGCAGCTGGCTGCTACCGAGGGCTTGGTTCCGATGGTCACGCGGTTCAACCTGCATCTCGAAAGCATCGCGAATATGGGGGTCAGCGCGACCATTGATTATCATGTCACGAATATTATCAAGAGACTTCTCTATGATGCGGCATTCCAGGCATGGGAGTTGCTTGGCGATGGGATGGGTCGCCCCCTCGTGACAGGTAGCATTCAGCACGGTTATGCTTGGCTGCATAATGGTCGCAGAGCTAGCCTGACCGACCTGCCCACTCCTCTCCTCAGTAAGTTCGGAGTAGCATGGTGATTGCAACAATCGGCTGCGTCACTGTCGCCGCCAAAAAACCAATGGAAAGTCTTGTGTCGACGCGGGACATAGTCATAGCTCTTAATCGTGGAGAAAATGGGCCAGAAGCCTCGGAGCTAGTTGGTGAGCGCGGTTCCCGCAACATGGACCCAACCGCTGGACTGGTGGTGCGAGTCTCCGGGGACGCTCTGGAGCAGTATAGAAATGCCGGAGGTATCGTCGATAATACGTCAACGGGTCTGGTGGTGGGTACTACTACAGGGAGCCCAGCCAGCATGATCGCATTGACCACGGATACTTGGACGCAAGCTCGTCCGTACCTTATCGAGACGGGAACTATCCCTTATGCCATCCTTAATGGTGCCGCGGCGAGGGCTGCTATCTGGCATGAGCTGCAGGGCCCCAACGCCACAGTAGGTGGAACAGAAATGGCTGTCGTTAAGGTATTGGAGTACTCTCTAACACTGCTGGAGATGGGCCGCGCAGAGATAATGATCTGCGCGGTGGGCGAAGAGAAGACGCCCGAGAGTGCTTGGTTGCATAGTGTGTCGCATGAAGACGTTGCTGCTGGCCCTGGTGCTGCGGCGTTCGTGCTTGGGCTGGATTCAGGGCTGCCGGGAGCGACTGGGCAGATTCGCGAGCTGGGATCCATGTTCTGCGGCGACCGAGGGCGGATGGCGGAGATGCTGATCGCGCGTGTCCTGGACGTAGTGAAGGCAACCAGCGACTCGGAAATGGTCGCAGTGATCGGTGCTGGTCTTCACGATCTGCCGAAGATAGATGAAGGTTGGGCTTCCGTTTTCTTGGAGCGTGTTCCGGTTGTTGAGCATATCGAAGACATGCAGGGTGATTGTGGTGCCGCTGGTGGCTTCCTGGCTTTGGCGGTTGCACTGTCTCGGATCACCTCGGCTGTAGCATCGGCAGATGCCGAAATGCGAGTAAAATGTTCAGCGTTGGTTTTGGTGGCCAATGATCGTTCAGAAGTAGGCTGGATTTTGTTGGAAGATGTAGTTCCGAAGGATATGTAAGGATGTGGCATGGGTGACACAAATGGTGGCCGCCGGGTGGCAGTGGTTAGCGGCGGAACGCGAGGAATCGGTCGTGCGACGGTTGCGCGGCTGTGTGATGCCGGTTACGATCTTTCGTTCTCTTATCGTAATTCGACCGAAGAAGCGGCCGAGCTAGTTCGTATTCTAAGTAGCAAAGGTGCGCGGGTGCGGTCTGCTCAAGTCGATATGACTGACTTAGGTGGAGTAAGAGAATGGATAGACGATATAGAAGATACTATAGGGCCAATCATGACAGTAGTGTGTAATGCCGGCGTGACACAGGATGGTCCATTGGCCACCATGGACGGAGCGGACTGGGCCCGTGTCATCGACACAAACCTAACCGGTGTATTCAACTTGTGCCGTTGTGTCGCGTTCCCTATGATGAAGCGTCGGCTGGGTGCAATTGTGACGATGTCATCGGTCGTAGCGCGCACCGGAAATCCTGGTCAAGTCAACTATGCTGCGTCTAAGGCAGGGATTGTTGGTCTTACCTTGTCCTTGGCTAAGGAGCTTGGTCGATTCGGTATCCGTGTCAACGCGGTGCTCCCCGGCGCTATTGAAACGGACATGACGAAGGTGGTTGATGAGACGCGGCAGAAGGAACTGGAAAGACTCATCGCGCTTCGCAGATTTGGTGCTTCTCAAGAGGTGGCAGAAGTTGTCGAGTTTCTCGCTTCTGAGCGCGCGTCGTATGTGACCGGTGCGATGTTGGAAGTTAGCGGAGGAATGAGCCTGTGATGGATATTTTTGTGCATAACCAGGGGACCCTCTTTTTCTCCTTTCGGAGCCCCTACGCATGGATTTTGTGGGAGGAACTCAACCAACAACACCCAAGTTTCGTTCGCCAGGTTAAATGGGTTCCCTACTGGGAACCTGCACCCTGGCTGGCAGAGGTGCTGAACTCCCAGCTGGTCCCAATAACCTATCAGCCGATGAGTAGGAACAAGAGCTTCTACGTGCTTGAGGACGTGAAACGCCGTAGTCAGGCTCTCGGACTAGCGGTTAGGTGGCCTGTCGACCGGGCACCAGCATGGGAATATAGCCATTTGGCCTATCTTGAGGCCATGGGGTGTGGGACAGATCAAGAACTTCTTGGCGACTTTTTCCGTGCTCGCTGGATGCAAGGTCGAGATCTCCATGACCCAGCGGTCGTGGAAGGGATCGTACATGAATCCGGTGGAGCTGATGTTAGTCGACTTCGCTGGGTCGAGGGAACTGATCTAACGAGCCAGGCTGTCGCTGTGTTTAGGTACGCGGCCGCTCAACGCATTTTCGGTGTCCCCTACCTCGTGAGTGGCCACAGTCATTTCTTTGGTGTCGATTCGATCATGCGACGGGTAGTATCGGGCCATCCAACTGTGACTAGTGCCGGACGGGTACCTTCAGAGCTTGCGGCGTTCGGTGACGATCCTGCGGATGGCTGCGGATGAAAGCAGCTTCCGTTCGCTGGCTGTACTCTTTCGATCAGAAGCTGGTCAACCCTCCCGGAAACCCCATGGGGCGGTGGCTACTGTGGGCGTCAGTTGCACTCGGAGTGAGCTTTAGCATGGTGAATATATACGCCGCGCTGGGCGGGCGACGAGGCATGTGGACGATCTTTGGTCATGACTACCTCCGACTCGGCACTGAGGGTTACCTTACCACTGAGCTGGAATGGATAGCAGCAGTGCTCAAACTTGGGATCGCCTTGTTGCCTACTACCCTTTTACCGTGTGCTGGGCTTCCCCTGCCCACGTGGCGCACGGCTGGTACTGGCATCATCGCAGCGACACTGGCTGCTTACGGTGCGAGCCAGATGGTGCTGGCTACGCTGGTTTGGGTTGGCGTAGTACAGCCGCTCTGGGGCCTTGATGACCTGTCTTCTCCTTGGCGCACTCTGCTGTGGGATCCGGTATTCCTGGTGTGGGGTCTACTCATGCTGGCTGCAGTCAGATGGCGCGTCGCCGAGTGCCGTGGGACAAAATAAGCTTGGCGTTGGTTCCTGTTGGTGGACAGCCCGATTTTCTGGGCGATTGCCACGTCGAGTTCTGTGGGTTTGGTGGACAATCGTGAGTAGCACCCTCATCCTCGCATGAAGCAGTCGGTGCCTACAACCGTTTTATAGGGAATAACCCAAAATAAACCCGTGAATAACGCCCTCAGGTTTTTCACCACTATCCACGAAACGCCAGGCACTCCACACCCATCTGGCAGCAAACAACATCATCGCCGATAAAGGCTACATCGGTCGAGGTCTCATCACCCCCAGGCGGTGTCAAGTGGTGGAGGCAACGAGTAGTTTCTGGAAAGCTTCTCGTGGGGTGAGGTAGCCGAGGGTGGCTCGGGGGCGTTCGTTCAGTTCTTC